>OLOA01000064.1_pt1 | contig 114688 bp, 107 predicted proteins | sample 1672201 | NCBI WGS metagenome assembly OLOA01 (sample SAMEA3136658, study PRJEB25190) | human gut metagenome
GGCAACACACTTCGCACTGAGGTAGGTGTGCCAGAATTCCGCAATCAAACGGAAGCTATTTTCTGGAATTCCATAATCCTGCTCCCGATCTCCACAAACGCACTTCTCCGCAGCGGCGAGAATTTCTTTTCTTGTCACGGGGTTTCCTCCTTCTTCTTCGCTGGCTTTCCATACCGCTTAGCGATATAGCACTTTCTGCTGCAATAAATTTCGTTTTTAGCGATCGCAAGGAATTTCGTCTTGCACACCGGGCAGATTTTGATCTTCCCTGTCTCTCTGTCCATTGCTCCACTCCTGATAGATCCGGCTGGCCACCACATCCCGGCTGCCCTGGTACTTTCCGTGATACTGGCTTAAAATCTCGCCGGTAGTGGTCTGATAATAAATCTGGCAAATCTCCATGCCGGGGTACACCCGCACCGGCTGCACGCAGGTCAGTTCCAGGGTCCAGTTCCCAGAAAAGCCCACATCTCCAAACCCGGCGGTCACGTGGACAAAGATGCCCAGGCGTCCAATGGAGGACCGGCCCACCAGCATGGGGACCAGGTTGTGAGTCTCGGTATATTCCATGGTTTTGGCCAGGTAGAGCCGCCCAGGGTGCAGCACCAGGCCCTCCTCTGGGATCATCAGCCGCCCCGTCCGGTTGTCCTGCTTCGGGTCCAGGACAGCCTCCTTGTAGGCCATCAGCTCAGGGGACAGCCGCAGATTGTAGCTGTTTGGTCCCAATCGTGTCTCATCCCAATCGCTGATGATGATATTCCCAGCCTCTCGCTGGAGCTTGATTTCATTTCCAGTTAGAATCATATTACGTCCTCCACAGGCTTTCTTGCTTCTCTTCCATCGGGATAACATCAACGACGGAAATATCACCGAATCTCTCACAGTAGTAGGCCAGGTCTTCCTTAATATCCATGATATCCGCTCTCAGGTCCTTCACGATGACTTGTATTTTAACTTGCATTGGAAGTCCTCCCGTTCATCCTTGAGATTTTCGTCCATTCTGCTATTTTGTGCTTGCTTTCACAGCGTGGGCAAAAATAGACCTTGTCACCAGGGGCTATTGCTGACACATTCCACCGCTGTTTGCACCGGCGGCAAATGCGATACACCGCGCCCTTCATACCACGCGGAAGGGAATGCCCCGGCGGGCCAAGGCGGCATTGATCCGGCTCTTCCCCATCTTTTTCTGGCGCCGGGCCTCCTGGCGCTTTCTGGCCGCCGGGGCAATGGCCCGCAGCAGGATGCCCATATCATGGCGTTGCTTGATTTCTTGTACTGCGTTCATAATGTTACCTCCATTCAAAATAGTTTCATTTGCCCATCGGCAAGCATCTTTGTGATAATGATTTCTGTCCTTGGGCTTTCCTTGTCCCAATAGCACCGGCTGCCGTCGTGTGCTGTGACGATCCCATAGTGATCATCCTCAATTATCCCTTCACTGACCAGCAGGTCATCTACAGCCTCAAGAAGGTTTGTCAGGTCTGTTCGTCTCCGAGTTGGGAGGTAAAATAGACACTTGATATTTACGGGACAATCAATGGGACGCGGCGGATGTGGTTTCAAGAACCACGCCTTTTCCGGTTCGTCATGATCTGCCGGCTATTTTTCTTCGTTATTGGCGGAATTTTGATTATGTACTTGATCTCAGCCAAAGCCATCACTCCAATCCCAGCATCTTCTTCATGCCGTCGTACTCCCTGATGATGGTCTTTCTGCGCCGATCTGGCCCGTTGACCTCAAGCGGAAAGCACCGCTCAAGGACCCGGTTGAAAACACGTTGCTCCGCTATGTCTTTCGGGTGCTTCAAATCCTCGCCGGATAGGTTGCTCGTTATGATCATGGGGAGGTTTGCACGGTATCTTGCGTCGATGATGTTATAAACGATCTCGTTCATATATTCTGTGCTCCGTTCTGCCCCGAGATCATCCAGGACGATCAACACATAGGCATTCAGGCTATCAAGATATGCCTGCTTCTCAAACATTCCGCTGAGTGTATTCGCGATCCGCGAGAAGTTTGTCATCAAGCACGGATAACCCTTGTCTATTAGGGCGTTCACCGCGCAAGCTGCGGCAAATGTTTTTCCGCTTCCGCATTTGCCGTACAGGACCAGTCCTTTCCCGTTCTTGAGCATGTCGCCAAAGCTATCAACATAGCGGTGCATAACGGTGCTTGTCCTCGGGTCGCTCTGATCGTCTCGCTCGAATGTCCAGTTCTGCATATCGGATTCCGGGAACCCGGACCGTCGATACCGTTCAATTCTCTGACGGAGTTCGTCTGCTTTCTGTGCAGCTTCTTCCCGTTTCAACTCCTCGGCCATGCACTGGCACATGCAAAAGACTTTTCGCTCTTTACCAAATACGGTGATTCTGGTCTGCTTCGCGGTCCCGCACTTGTGACAGTGTAGCAGCCCATCAACAATGTAATCCTGTTCATTCGGCGGGTTGTTCTCCGCCGCTTTAGCTGCTATGCTATCCACGATTTTCGATAGATTCACTGTTCATCACCTCACCCCAAAAAACCGTCAGGTAAGTCATCCCAGGCTTCTGCCTGTCTTGTCCCATGGCCTCCGCCGGGGCCTCTGCTTGGCCCTCCGGCATGGTCGTCGTAGTTCCCGTCCAACGTCTTAACCATGTTGTTATCTTTCAGCAGCCAGTCAAAAGAGGCCATCCAGTTTCGGTCGTTGCAGCCAGTAAGGAAACTGCTTGATTGAGTCTTTTCAAAAAGCGTCTTGAAGTCATCAAGGCCATACCCGCTGTTGAATCTCGCTTTAATCGCCTTTTTTCTTGCGTCAGACAACACCCTGCACTTTGGGAGCGATGTACAGATGTCGTTGTAAAGAGTTTTGACCTGTTCATACGGGACTGATTGACGCGGAGGGGCAGGCGGCTTGTCCGCCGTTTTTTCCCCCTCAAACTCCCCTTTATTCTCCTCTCCTATATTCTCCTTACCTCTACTATCCTGACCTAACCTATCCTGTGGTTCCAACTGGGTTCCGCGCTGGCAATTTGTATCAAGCTGAATAATTAAATCCTTGTAGATGCTCTGCCTGTAACGGTCCTTTTTGATTAGATTGTTTTTTGACCAGTCGCTAATAAGCGTCACAAGATCATCATTTAGAACTCGTACAAATCCCTTTGTTACCAGAACCCTCAAGTCATCCTCTGTTGCTCCCGTCAGCCTCATAACGGAGAACGCCTCGACAACGCCGTCATCGTCCGCCTGCATCCCAAGGTCATAGTACAAAAGGCGCGACGTTGCAGGCATACGGAGAAACCTTGCAGCGCCGATGATGCTTTTGGAAAACATGCGCCTCTCAGCCACTTTGATCACCAACTTTCTGAGGAAACGATGCCTTATTCATCGTCGGCCTCAAAGAACTCGTCAAATTTTGCGACGTTATCAGACTCGTCGGTTTCTTTCTCCTGGTCATCCAAAAGTAAATTGAGTCCTTCCCATCTCAGTACCTCATCTCAAAACGGCAGTTCACCGTCTCCAGCTTCACCAAGGTCTTGGAACTGCTGCGGGGCTATTGCTTCGTAGGAATACGTGCCTCCGCTCCCTTCTTCGTTCTGCTTATCTCCGGCAAAATACATACGCTCTACAAGAATTTCGGTTACATAACGCCGGTTTCCTTCCTTATCTGTATAGTTACGGGTTTGTACTTTACCTTCCACCACAGTCATACGTCCTTTTGCCATATAACGGGCAATGTGTTCTGCTGTTTGCTTCCATGAGATGCAGTTGATAAAATCAACACCCCGTTGCCCAGAGTCTTTGTCCTTGAAATCTTTCTCCACGGCCAGAGAGAAGGAGGTCACAGCCGTTCCGCTTTGGGTCCTGCGCAATTCGGGATCAGCAGTCAGCCGTCCCTGCAATGTCACTCTGTTCAGCACTATTCATTCTCCTATCAAATCAAACGGTGTCGGTTATTTCATCCTAACTATTTCTTCTTTCGTCCCCTACAGCATCTCGAAAACCGCCCTGGCCAGGAACGCATTAGGCTCCCACGCTGGAATTCTCCTGTTGCAAGCTTTCTTCTGTAGAGCCTTCTCCCATCAATTCTCCGGTGTCACCATCCACAACATAGCTGTCTTCTGGAATGACAGGTGTGGCGACCTCGGAAAAGTCTCCAAGTGCAATCGCCTGGGCCATGGCAACCTCTTGTCGGCCAGCATCCATACGATAGTCGATAGACATAAGACCGTATTTGCTAATCAGCCGCCGGAGAACGGTTTTCTTCGCCATGGCGTCAAAGTCCTCCCGCCATCCCTTGCTCTTGTACTTCCCCTTCCGGTTCTTCTCCTCGTGGCGCTCGATCTGCTTCTTGGTCATGTAGACCATCTTTTCCGCGCCGTTGAGCAACCGGAAGTAACCAGCATAGCCGATGATGGGGAGTTTTTCCCGTTCGTCCTCATCTTCCACCCACTCAAATTCCAGGTCCCCCGTCAGCCGGTCATACTTCTTCAGTTCCCCTTCCCGCACATCCACAGCATCTGGAATTCGACTGTATACCCCGGACCGGACAGCCAGCTGCGTCATACCCTTATAGCCCATGATGAAACTGGCCTCAGTCTTCCAAAATTCATTCCCGTCGGCATCTTTCTTTTTATTGTTGAATGCCACGATGTAGGCATAGCCCAAAGCTGGGTCGATTGGCAGGTCATACATAGCCGCCTTCAGGGCGGCCTGTACCACCGTGTTCGGGGCCTCATACATCGCCTTCTGTAGCTGGGGGTCCGCATTGACCATCGAAATGATTGACGAGATAAACTGCGGGGCCCGCTTCCCCAGCAACTCATCAAACCGCTTCCGCATTCCTTCCCCGTCCAGGATGCTATTCATCACCGCTGAAATGCTTTTCCCCGCCGGCGCAATTTCTCTTGTCTTCGTGGCATTCTGAATCATGTTTGCCATATTCTGTTCCTCCTTCAGTTCATGTCTTCCAGCATCTTGGCTGCTGTCGCAGCAATATCAGGCTTTCGCTCTCTTTTCCACTCGTCCCAGGTGTTCACTGTCCTGCTGTCCGGCATCTCCTGGGGAAGATCAATCTTCACCTTGAAGGTGATCGGGGCGCCATCACCCACGACAAGGCAGTCGCCAGGACGGAAAAGGTTCACGCTATCCATGATTCCCTTGCTCCCCTCCGGCAAAATCCCCTGGATCATCTGTTTATCTATGTCGTTAGAGAGTTTCAGCACAATGTAGTTGGCGCACTGGGCCAAAATTGTGCGGTTCAGTTCTGATGGTCTCTGGCTTACCACCAGCAAACTCACACCGAATTTTCTCCCCTCCTTGGCGATGGTCTCAAACACATCCAGCAGCCGTCTCTGGCTTGCCGTTAGATTGATCCCTCCCGCCGGGATGTAGTTGTGTGCCTCGTCACACACAATCGTCAGAGGGATCACATTCTCCTTCGTCTGCGTCAGCTGTGCCCGGTAAAGCAGCCGAGCCGTCACCGCCACCACCGTGGGAAGCATGTCGCTCGGAACGCTCGACAGGTCAATGACCTTTACAGAACCAGCGCCTGTCCCCAAAACCTTCTCCAGGAAAAACGTCAAGTAGTTTTCCCCTTTGGGAGAGAACATGAACTTGTACCGGCTGTCCCTCATCTTGTCCTGCAGCAGTTGGATCAGACTGGTCAGTTTTCCATTGAGTTCTCCCTTGACAGTCTTCGGCATCCCGGTCTTATCTCCGGTTTTGTAATACTCCCCGGTTTCAATCTCCAGCGCATTCTCCGCCTCCAGCAGGGAGCAAAGTTCTCTTATGTCGTAGGAGAGCGGAATCTCCTCGCTGGCATCGCTCCGCCGTGCCTTGTAAAACGCATCGCGCAGTGCCGCCACCTGGACTTGTGCTGAGTCCTCCTTGATCTTCAACAGGTTCCCATACAAATCTTTGAGTGATAAGAACCACACCGGAAAATTCATCCCGTCATTTCCGATCTTCACCGTCGAAGCATAGGACAAGCCGGCATACTCCCCATGCACATCAAAGATCACTAAATTGGCACCTCGCAGATCCTTCACCCGTTCTAAAATGGTTGCCACCGCACAACTTTTCCCGCTGCCGGTATTGCCCAAAATAGCTGCATGGCGCTGGAAAAACTTGTTCCCGTCCAGGCCAGCCGGGCATCCATAGGTGGCATAGGACCCCAAAAGAAATTCCACGCCATCCGGGTCCTGTATCATTTGGGAGAAAGTCTCTCGGCTCACTTTTCCAACCTTCACGTTGGTTGATGGGTAAACATCCACACTTTTGCTGAACTTCCCATCATACAGACTGCCGATGATCCCACAGTCAATTACACTGGTGCTTTCTGGCTCCAGGATGTTCCCTTCAAAGTCAAAATGTTCCTCTTCTTCGTTCTTGGTGATCCCTGTAACCACACACACAAGAGAAATATTTTCTCTCTCGTCTAAAATTTCCAGGGCATCGTTGATGTGTAAATTTCCAAGTTGGTCTGTGTCACTTTTGATCTGCACACTGTCTGGGCGAATTTTAATCAGTTGCATGTCCATTCTCCTCCTGCACACTGAATCGTCTGTATTTTGCCACGCTCATCACCTTGGATAAGTCCAAACGTGGATAGACTTTCCGCAGTTTCTCCGCAGACAAAAACACCCGTTTCTGTGGCTTCCATCCCACACGAAAATTTCCGCATCTGCCTTCCTCTGCGCCGCCAAGGTCCTGCATCAGCGTCTGCTTGATCTGGCGGATTCTTCTCTCGTTCTCGGTCCGAACTGCAAGCAGTCTTCGGTACTCCAGCAGTAACATTTCCCGTTCCTGTAGGTCCACCACATCTCCACGATCCGTTGCCTCATATACTTCTCTGAGTGCGGAAGATGTCAACTCGTTTCCATCCATTCCCGGTGGCGTGTCATTTTCCACCAACAGCCAAAAGTCCCTCTCCGCCCCCATCAAAGCATCAATCTCTGCTTGGTCCCGCTCCAAGGTGTAGTGCAAAAATTCTCGCCCCAGGACAAGAACCGCGAGATACCATCTATCCCAGCCAGTAACCGCCAGATAATGCACGCATTGGACATAATACTGTTCCGGAAACTCTACTCCCCGAAACTTCTTCAAACTGATGGAGGATGTTGTTTTGCACTCCAGCCCAGCATTTTCTCCAATGACGCGCCGGTCTACATCCGCATGCGCAAACGGATAGGCCTGGTTATACAGCATGGCATTCACCTTCCCCACCCGCCTGCCGGTAGCTTCTGTCCACCGACGGGCCACATACTCCTCCAGGTCCCGACCCTGCCGGGCTGCCTCGGTATCCTCTGCCGGCGGCAACCGCCCGGTCTTATCCGCCCAAACGGTGTAGGGAGTGGCAAAACGGGAAATGCCAAGAATCGCCGCCGCGTCAGAACCGCCAATGCTGCCCTTTCGCTTTTCCAGCCATTCTTCCCGACTCATCCCAAGGGTGCTGACCCGTTTGCAGCCGTTCACTCAGCACTCCTCCTTGAAGAAGCTGATAGCCGGAGCGGTCATAAAAAACTCCTGCTCCTCAAACTTCATACAATCCTCGTGGACCAGACAGCCGCCCAAGTCCCCCACTGGGTCATAGCGATAGATTTCCCCCCCACAGCGGGGGCAATAGGCCAAAGATATCTCGGTCTGCTTATCCATCAAATAACTAATCGCTGGTTTCCCCATTTGTAGCCTCCTATATTGGTCATAAAATTGTACGGCTCTTGCGGCAGAAAGTTCGAATATATCACCTCCTTTGCAGGTGAGTCGGTATTTTCTCATCATAGGTCTCTTATTACAGCGCCACCACCACAGCGCCTTCCTGGATCTCCGCCGCGAAGGCCTCCTCCAGATACTGCTTGATGGTTCCCCGGGCCTGGAGCTTCCACATACCCCCGTCTGCTTCGATAAAAGAGATGCCCCGCTCACTGACCCGGATCAGAAACTGGGAAGCTGGCTGCTCCACTTCCTGAAAGGTTCGGTAGGGTTTCAGGGTAACGATGGGGCGGATAGCCTGGTTGCTCTGAAGGTCAATGCCTTTCTTGGTCACCACGCTGGTAGCGACACCGTTGTCATTAAAGGTAATCTTTGCCCCAGTGGTGATCTCAGACAGGAGCTTGAGGGCATATTCTGTATCGGGAGTGGATTGAAAGCGAGTCCGCAAGGCGATCATGGCCTCCTCAAAGGGAAACTGCGCCCGGGCTTCCCAACCAGGTACGTCAGTGGCATTGGCTGTATAGTAGTTGATCCGTTCAAACCGTCCATCTGCATCGTCCGGTTGGGAAAAACAAAGCACCGTTTGATGGTCGGGGATGGTGAGATAGACAGGCGCTCTATACTTCTTCAGCGCCTCCGTCTTAACCATTTTCACCAGGGCATCCAGGCTGTTCAGGCTCAGCGTGCTGGGTCGGTCCAAGGTGGGACGGATCTCGTCGATGGATTCCGCAGAGATGGCAAAAACACGGCCCTCCACGTTCTGAATCATGGGCTTGGACATCTCCTGAATTTTCTCAATGGCAGCTTTCAACATATTGCAATTCCTCCTTATGCAAACTTAATGATTTTCAGGGCAGCCGGGGCCTCCTGCTCCCCGCCGTCCAAACTGGTCTGACCGGGGATTTGTGGGACCATCTCTACCGCCTGAACCTCTCCGGTACCGTCTTCACCCGCGATATACAGAGAGGTAACCACAGGATTGGTTGGCGCCAGGGTGGTTTTGGCTACCACATTGACAGCAATCGTTGCCCGTTCATCGTCGGGTGTGAACGTCAGTGTGACTGTCAACTTCCGTTTGGCAGTTGGCTTGGTGTTGGCATCCAGAATGTTATCCATAACTCGGGCCATTTCGTAGTTGATCCGCTCTAAGATGGCCCCTCGGGCCATTTCTACAATGGACTTCGCGTTCTTTTCCATTGACATTCCATCCTTTCCGGTCTAAACTAAACAAGTTACCCCTGCCGCCCACGGGAGCCCATCTCCCCGGGTGGCTTTCTCATTTCCTTGAGGGTGCAAGAGGAACGTTCAAGACAATGTAGGTCTTACGATTCAGTCTGCACGCCTCCCGGATCGCCCTTTGCTTCCTGGCAGACGCTTTGCCGCGGATTGGGTTACCTCCTTCCCTTCTGTTTTGACAACCAAGCCGGCCTCTTTCCGCCACCGGCACACGGTCCCGTAAGCGACCCCGTAGACCTTGGCCAGAGCCTTGACCCGTTCGCCTCGTTGGACTCGTTCCGCAAAATCCTCCGGTACCGGGAGTCTCTTGCGCCCTGGGGGACAGCTCCCCTGGCAGTCGGGGCGGGAACAGGCCAGGCACTTCTCAATCTCCGCCTGTTTCCCAGCAGAGGGCGGAGCATGTGGTTCTCGCCTTTTGGGCCCTGCTCGTTTCCCATCCCGCCAAGGCCGGTTGGCTTCTATCTGAACGACCACCTTGCCAATTTTCACGGACCAGTCCCTCCTTTGTCATGTACCAGGGTTCCCCTACACACCGGGGGCAGAGATGTCTCTTTTCCTGCCTTAGCTGGCAGGAGATATTCACTCGCTTTCCACACCGCCGACAGAGGTGATACACCGCGCCCCTCATACCACACGGAAGGGAATGCACCGGCGGGCCAAGGCGGCATTGATCCGGCTCTTCCCCATCTCTTTCTGGCGCCGAGCCTCCTGGCGCTTTCTGGCCGCCGGGGCAATGGCCCGCAGCAGGATGTCCATGTCATGGCGTTGCTTGATTCTCTGAACCTCATTCATTGGTCTTTCTTCCTTTCCTCACATCCCAGCACGAATCACGCCGAGAAATTCCTCCTCTGTCCAGTGGAGCGTTATCCCCAATGTCAATATCTCCCTCACAGTAAACTCGCCTGGGTCATCCCGCCGACGTTTCAACGCTGCCTGACTGCTCAAGCCGATGGCGTTGGCGATCTCCAGGTTGGTCATACCCACCCTGGCCTTTCCCATCCGGAAGCTCTCTCCGAAAGATTCCGCCATCCGCTGCGCTCTGCTCTTTTTTTGCCTTCCCACATCAGTTCTCCTTTCTGGTTCTTATCCCTTCAACCCGTTTTCGCTCTGACCCAAGTACCAGTTCACTTAATTTGGGCAACCGAATCCCCCAGGTTTGTCTGAGAGGATTATCAACTTCCTTCATCCTACCGCACTATCTTTCGTATTACGTAAGTTATCTGCAAAAAAAATTGAGTTTGCCTCTTCTGTTGTATCGCATAAGAGCGCCGCCAAGTCAGCAACCACGCTATACGGCATTTTCCTTGGGTTTTTCAGGTAAGAAGATAGCGTATTTCGGTCAATTCCCAGGCAAGCGGAAAGGGATGTTATGGTATATCCATTCTCCGCCATCTTTCCTCGCACCTTATGTACATCAATTGAGACCATAGGTACCACCTCTTTTCTTTCGTTTTACGTAAGATTATGTTATCATTCTTCTGAAATTCTGTCAATACGTTTTGCGTAAGTTTTTTCGCAAAACGTAAGTTTCTTCTTGCGTCTTGCGTTTCCTTATGGTATAGTATAAGCATTAAGAGCGAGGAGTTGTAGCTATGAACACACTATCATCCGTTCTAAAAAAAAGAAGAAAAGAGCTCGGACTTACACTCGCCCAAATTGCAAGCATGGTGGGTGTCGCCGAAGCAACAGTACAGCGTTGGGAAAGTGGTAATATAAAAAATGTGCGCCATGAAAAGGTCGCAAAACTGGCAGATGTGCTTCATATACCCCCAGCCTATCTTATGGGATGGGAGGAAGATACCAAACCTCTCCCCGCTCCTAATCTGCAGCTTATGCCCAGCACTCATCAAGTCCCCCGCTTGGGACGGATTGCCTGCGGGACCCCCATTCTGGCTGATCAGAACATTGAATCCTACGATGCTATCCCAGATTACGTGAAATGCGACTTCACCTTAATCTGCAAGGGCGATAGTATGATCAATGCCCGCATTTTTGATGGTGACATCGTCTGCATCCGACAGCAGCCCGAGGTCGAGAGTGGCGAGATCGCTGCCGTACTCATTGACGAGGAGGAAGCCACTCTAAAGCGAATCCGTCTCTTTGAAGACCATATTTCTTTGGAGCCGGAAAATCCCATGTATAGGCCTCTGGTCTTTTGGGGAGAGGATATGAACCGCGTCCATATCATTGGGAAAGCTACGCACTTTATCAGCACCATAAGATAACTTGGCATTAAAATCCGCATAAGCAAAAATAAAAGCCGCCCCCGGTGCTACCAACACCGAGGACGGCTAAAGGGCAGTAAACTTTGGCGAACATACTGCCCTTCTATTTTACAACAGAATAGGAGGTTTTACAAGTGAAAGCAAAAAGACCAACCCCGAAAAAATTACCCAGTGGCACTTGGCGGTGCCAGGTAATGGTGAACGGCAAGCGAGTATCTGTCACAGACGAAGACCCAAAGATCGCCCAAGCGAAGGCCATGGCTATCCAGGCAGGGCTTATGAAAAAAGAAGAGACTCGTAAAGAATTTCTCTCTCTGGAAGACGCCATCGACGACTACATTGAATCAAAAAGCAACGTCCTCTCCCCTTCCACTATCCGTGGTTATGATACCATCAAGCGGAACCAATTCAAAAGTCTTATGAAGAGAAACGTCTACACTCTCTCCAAGAAAGACATCCAGGAAGCGGTAAACCAAGGAGCGAAAACTTGTGCTCCTAAAACCATCAGCAATGCCTACGGACTCATCCGACCGGTATTAAAAGAGCTCGGCATTGATGTATTCGGCGTTCGACTGCCCCAGAAGATCAAGCCAAATAAAAAATACCTCCAACCGGAAGATCTCGGCCAACTTATCAAGGCTGTGGAAGGGGATCTCTGCGAGGTGGCTATCCTATTAGCTATGTGCCTGGGCCTTCGCACCTCAGAGATCATGGGACTCTGCCCGGACTGCGTCGATGTAAAGGAAGGAACTATCATAATCCGGCGGACCGTAGTTCCTGACAGGAACAATAAGATGGTCCTGAAGAAGGGCGCTAAAAATGAAATCTCTCAGCGGACCGTAGCTTGCCCAGCCTTCATTATGGAGCGCCTGGCCGTTATACTCCCATCAGACCCCGCTGCGAATATCTTCCGCTTCCACCGAAGCACCCTTCTTCGGCATGTCCATAAAGCCTGTACACGAGCTGGCATAACAGACACCACCACCCATGGGCTCCGCCACACCAACGCAGCTGTGATGAAGTCTCTCGGAATCGCTGACCATGTTGCCATGGAGCGCGGCGGTTGGTCTGACGAGAACACCTACAAGAAAACTTACTCCTACGTCTTTGAATCCGCCGCTAAAGACGCTGACACGAAGATCAGCAGCTATTTTGAGAATTTTTCACACGACTATGCACACAGAAAGTGATTTTCCCTTGATACATAAGGACAAATTTCCATTTTCCTTGAGGGTTCGAATCCCTCCTTCTCCGCCAGAAGAAAAACCTTGATCTTTCAGATCAAGGTTTTTTTATCTGTCAATGGATCACCATAAATTCCCCTCCCCCGCTCTCTAAACTACCTCGACAACCTTGACAAGGCAGCAAATCCTATGGTATCGTGAGATGCAATAGAATACTTATTTGCTCCAAAACGCACCGCGTAATTTTTATTGCAGGGCTATATATTTTCCTGTTTCTGATTGATAAACAGGCAAATATATGGCCCTACTTTTTTGGACAGGAAAGAGGCGATTACATTGAAACATACAGAGCATCCCATGGGAACCCGGCCGGTTCTTCCCCTGTTGGTCAGCATGTCACTGCCAGCCATCACCTCCATGCTGATCCAGTCACTATACAATGTGGTAGACAGCATTTTTGTTGCGCGGGTGAGCAACGACGCTTTAACCGCCGTTTCCCTGGCATACCCTCTGCAAAATATGGTACTGGCCGTGGCTGTAGGATTTGGAGTGGGTGCCAATGCTTACATTGCCCGCAACCTGGGAGAAGGAAATCAGCGCAACGTGGACCGTGCCGCCTCTATGGGGATGGTCTTTACCACCATTCACGCTGTGATCTTTTTGCTCATTGGGCTGCTTGGCAGCGAACCGTTCCTGGGGATGTTCACCAATGACCCCGAGATCCTCCGCATGAGCAGCAGTTACACCCGCATCGTAATCTGCCTGTCTTTCGGCAGCTTATATCACATTTACATTGAAAAGCTTTTTCAGGCAGTAGGAAACATGTTTGTGCCTATGATCCTGCAAGGGGTTGGCGCCATTGTCAATATCGTCCTGGACCCCATTCTAATTTTTGGTTTATTGGGGCTGCCTGCCCTGGGTGTCACCGGTGCCGCAGTCGCCACGGTGGCCGGGCAGATGACAGCCTGCAGCTTGGCCGTACTCTACTTTTTCCGGACCAACCCCGGCATCCACATCACCCTTCCGGACATGCGCCCTGACCGCAGCATCGCCAAACGAATTTACGCCGTTGGTGTGCCATCCGGTCTGATGACCGCCATGCCCAGCCTGCTGGTTGGCATTTTGAACGCGCTGTTGGTGGAGCTCCATGCCCTGGCGGTTGCTGCGTTCGGTCTATATTTCAAACTGCAAACCTTTGTCTACATGCCGGCCAACGGTCTGATTCAAGGCATGCGCCCTCTAATAAGCTACAACTATGGTGCAGGCCGCCAGGACCGCATGCGCCACATTATTCGATGGAGTTTAATTCTCACCGCCGTCATCATGGCGGCAGGGACCTTGTTAGCCTGGCTTCTTCCCACGCAGATCATGGGCCTGTTTGATGCGGACCGCGCTCTCATCGCCGTAGGGGTTCCCATGCTACGCATCACCAGTCTCGGCTTTCTGGTCTCCACGCTGGGGACCGTTCTGGCGGGGTGCTTTGAGGCTTTGGGGAAAGGTCTGCGTTCCCTTGCTGTCTCCTGTATCCGCCAGCTTATCATCATCCCTCCGCTGGCCCTTGTTTTCTCTCGTTTCTGGGGCTTAAATGGTGTTTGGGCAACTTTTCCGGTGGCTGAGACACTGGCTGCCCTGGTAGCCGTGCTGTTGTATTTTCGTCTTATGAAGCAGTTATGCCAAAGAGAGGAAGAGAGCAACTCCCCTGAAACAGAGAATACATGAAAAATGATGCACGCAAAAATGCGTGCATTGTTTCATTTGTCGGCCCTGTTCCCTGTCCATTTCACTTTCTCGAAGGATCCAGCAATCAGAGACTGTTCGCTCGATCACAAAATTACGGTAAATACCCCTCTGGGTTACCAACGTGTCATGGGTCCCTCCCTGGACAATCTTTCTCCGGTCCAAAACCAGGATTTGATCCGCATTGCAGACGGTTTTCAGCTGGCGGACAATCATCGGCACAGTTTTCTCCCGTGTCAGCACCTCCATGGCCTTTTGCAGCATCCGCTTTAATATTGTAAAGGTCGCTTTATGAGGCTGGGACACTACCAAGGAATACAGCGTGGCACGGAGCAGAAAGCTCAAATGTGCCGAAGCGCACCACCCCAAATAAAATGTATCACCAGGCCTCCCCTCCAACAGTCCTAACATAATCTGCGCCGCCGCAAAATAGGAAAGCATTCCAAACAGCACTCCTACCACCCCAGACAGAACCGCCCGGATCAGCAGACCGTGCTCTCGTCCCCCAGTTCCCATAATTGTCTGTTGCTAAAGCTGGAAAGAGTGCCTTGATTCTGTTTAGAATCAAGGCACTCTTTCAGGACGGCGCCACAAAGCTTGCCTGCATGTAGAGCCATTCTACACAAATCGACGTTCTCGCCCCTCCTTGGGAAGCAAAGGTTCGGACCTCACACATAGACCAGAGCTGGCTGTCTGGATCACGCTGACGGATACGCATCCAATGGGTTTCCTCAGAATTGCTGTAAACAATGTCATCCAAAACCAATCTCGTTGTAATGGTCGCGTTGTTGTTGCTCTGGGCCTCCACCGCACCTGAGTTGTAAATGCTGGCCCGCCGGATATCTGCCAAAACAGGAACACTGGTACTCAAGGCCTGAATACCAATCCGCAGGGCAGACGTAGAGACATTTTGGTAGGTCAGCACCAAATTTTCAATTGGAATATTGACCATGCTGCCTGCCTTAGAAAGATCCAGATTGTAATATTTGATGTTCGATTTTAGGTTCGGACTGATAAAGCTTTGCTCCGATGTCTTGAAACTCACCTTATAGCTCACGGGGGTGTCCTCTTCCACCGCAATTTTCGGTGTTTCCCCGGCAAGCCCCTGCGGTCCTGTCTCCCCTTGTGCTCCCACTGGCCCTGCCTGACCCTGGGTTCCTTGGGGGCCCGTAGGGCCAGGTTCTCCCTTTTCTCCCCGGGGGCCGGTCGGGCCCATCTCCCCTTGTAAGCCGGCCTCTCCTTGGATGCCTTGCGGACCCGTGGGACCAACTTCTCCCTGAAGCCCCTGCACACCAGGTTCTCCCTTTTCTCCCCGAGGGCCGGTCGGGCCCATCTCCCCTTGTGCACCGGCCTCCCCTTGAATGCCTTGCGGCCCCGTAGGGCCAGGCTCTCCCTTTTCCCCCTGGGGCCCCCGCTCTCCTGTATCTCCTTTGGCACCTGTCCGTCCGGCCGCACCTTGGGAACCTGCCGGAATAATGAAATCCAGCGCAACGCCTGTCTCCGTTTCACAGGCTGTTACCTGGGCGGTCTCTCCGGTGATAACCCTTCCAATTTCCACAGTAGGCATCGCGCCCATAGGGCCTGCGGGCCCGGGCTCTCCCCGGGGACCTGCGGGACCTCTCTCCCCTGGGAATCCTTGCTGTCCGGAGGGTCCAGTTTCGCCTGGGATTCCTCGCTCTCCTTTCTCTCCTCTGGGCCCCACAGGACCAGTAGGGCCAGGGACTCCTGGGACCCCTTGAGGTCCTGCCGGTCCCTGCCAGTCTGGATACCTCGCTGGGATGCACCACTGAGAGAAATTCCCATAACCATACATCCAAAACACCCCTTTTCCCAATGCCACTATCACTTTTGGGCAGACAATTTTTCTGCCTCCTTCTCTGGCAGTTCCTCCTGTTTCTCATTCTGGATTCCAAAATAGAATGCCACAATCACAGAAAAAACGGTCAAAAAATCCTGGTTGGAAATTCGCTCTGCCAGAGAAAGGCGAGCAAACACAACGGTTAAAACAATGGTCACAATGCTTTTTACACACAAAAGATTATTCAATCTTCGCAGCCAAATCGAACGCACGAGACTCACTCCTTTTGATCACCGTACCTTTTCGCATTTTATGCCATGGCCTGTCAATCTGTGACAGGGAACACCCTGTTCCCTCCATTTTCTCAAAGTTTTTCCCCAAAACAAGTCGGACTCGTTTTTCTCCGCTCCTCTGGAATGTCGAGAGAAATCCCGCCATAAAGATTGACATTCTCTCAATCAGGACGTACAATAGTGTCGAATGTTTGCCCTGTACGCAGACGCGAATAGGATATAAACGGAGGTAAGGACATGAAGTTTTCCAGCAAAGTCAAAAAATGCGGTCTGTCCCCGATGCGGAAGTTCCATCCCTATGCAGTGGCGGCGGAAGCCAAAGGCCGTAAGATCTATCATCTGAACATTGGCCAGCCCGACGTGGAGACCCCTCCTCAGTTTTTTGAGGCCGTGCGGAATTTCAGCCAGTCTGTTCTGGAATACGCTCCCTCCCCTGGTGTGCCCGAGCTGATCGACGCTGTTCAGAAGTATTATGACAACCTGAACATGCACTTTGAAAAGGATGAAATTCTCATCACCACCGGCGGCTCCGAGGCCCTTTCTATCGTTTTCCAGTGCATTCTGGATGACGGAGACGAGGTTCTGATTCCTGAGCCCTTCTATCCCAACTACGCCACCATGGTCAATACCACCGGCGCCAGCATCCACCCCATCCCCACCTCCCCCGAGGAGGGATACCGCTACGCTGACCGGGCTAAAATCGAGGCGCAGATCAATGAGCACACCCGCGCCATTGTCTGCACCAACCCTGGCAACCCCACCGGCGTTGTGCTGACCCCCGAAGAGCAGCGCCTCATGTGCGACATTGCCAAGGAGCACAACCTGTTCATCATTGGCGACGAGGCGTACCGTGAATTTGTCTATGCCGGCGAGCCCCTGCAGTCCTTCGGGGAGTACGCCGATGCTGCGGAGAATGTTATCGTCATCGATACCGTCTCCAAACGGTTCTCCGCCTGTGGTGCCCGGGTGGGTGCCATCCTCAGCCGCAACCACGAACTGCTGTCTGAGGCCATGAAGTACTGTCAGGCCCGCCTGTCTGTGGCGACCCTGGATCAGATTGCTTCCGCCGCGCTGTACAATGTCGGCCCGGAGTATTTCGCCGCCGTTCGTGAGGAGTATAAGCGCCGCCGTGACACTGTGGTGGCTAAGCTGGCTGAAATCCCCGGCGTGGTCTGTGAGTGTCCCAAGGGGGCTTTCTATCTGATGGCCGCACTGCCTGTGGATGACGCCGACAAATTCCAGCAGTGGCTGCTGGAAGAGTTTGAAGACAACGGCGACACTGTCATGTTTGCCCCCGGCGAACCCTTCTATGGCACCCCCGGCAAGGGCAAAAACGAGATCCGCATTGCTTATGTGCTGAAGCAGGCTGATCTGGAGCGCGCCATGGACCTGCTGGCCCTGGGCATCAAAGCATATAACGAGAAGAAGTAATCATTCCCTTCCAAAACACAACGCCCTGTGATCTGTGATCACAGGGCGTTCTTTCATTTCTCCAAAAAACGCTGAACCATCACCGCCATTTGGGCCCGGTCCGCCGTCGCCTGTGGGGCCAGTGTTTCCCGTCCGGTTCCTCGCAGGATTCCCTCCGCGACAGCCCATTGAACTGCTTCCTCTGCCCAAGGTGCTACTTGAGATCGATCCGCATAGCCCTGCAGGTTATCTCTCTTCTCTACATCCCTTCCGCTGTACTCCCCATAGCGGTAGAGAAACACCGCCAACGCCTGCCGGCTTACGCCTCGGGCGGGGAGAAACTCTCCCGGGGCCGCTCCCCGGGCAATCCCAATCCCTTCAGCCCATCGAACGGCCTTCCCATACCAAGCGTCAAGGGGAACATCGGAAAAACCAGTGGGACCAGAGCCTGGCGGCTCCCCTGCCAGTCGGTATAACATGGTCACCACCGCAGCCCGCTGGGCGGGACGGTCCGGTCCAAACCGGTCCGGCGTAATCCCCTGCAGCAGTCCCCTCTCAAACAGCTCTGTAACCCCCTTTGCATACCAGTCCTGAGGACGCACATCCAAAAAGGGCATCTCTGCGCCCTGCTCCAGCAGCATACCCTCAGTAAACCGATCCAGGTCCACCGCGCCCGCAATTCCGGGCACCCGGCCATTGTCCTCATACTGAAAGCCCACCCACTGTGTCCAGTAGCCAAGGGAGGTCGGTTCCTTGGGCCCATAATCCGCAATCCAGAGGGGATACCGCGTCAGCGCCGGTTCCCAGATCTCTGCGGCACTGGTCGCATTGGTATAAAAAGCCGGCGTTTTTCCCGTTCTCTCCTCCAGCGTCTCCGCAAATGCCAAGGCAATCCCGTTGAGTTCTCCCTTGGACAGTGCGCCGTATTGTTCAAAGTCCACCACCGGCCGGCAGTCATAGGGATATTCCCGAATCAGTTCCGAAAAATAAACCGCTTGCGCCCGGGCCTGGGTCTGATTGGTAGCGGTGACAAAGAAGTAAAAGCCCACCTTCATCCCCGCCCGCCGGGCACCTTCCGCATTCTCCCGGAATCGGCTGTCCTCTGACAGACCATATCCCGCTCGGATATAGACCATCTCTTTCCCGGCCGCCTTCACCTGGGAAAAGTCAATTTCTCCCTGCCAAACACTCACATCCAACCCTTCGTAAACCGCCGCCTGTGCACGCACCGGCAGGACCAGCAGGGAGAGAGCCAGCAGGAAGCACCATCGCTTTATCCATTTCATCACATTCACCATAGCTTTCTCTGTATTTGCCCCAGTGTATGTCATTGGGGGGGCGTTTGTGATGAAACAAGGCAAAACCCTGAACCCGGTTTCCTGGGAAAAAGACGGGGAAAAGCATTTCCCCTTGTAAGGTACGTGCATTTCCTCCCGCAAAAAAGTGGGGAAAGACAATGTCTTTCCCCACTTTGCATGAAAACTTGATTTTATCTAAACTCAGCTGATCTTCAGGGTCAGGTTGGAATACTCCTGCTCCAGATTGTTGTAGTCCGCATCCACAGCCAGGGTACCATCCTTGACCTTCTGATACATTTCCTCATACTGCTCCACAGTATAGTTGGTCAGGCTCCAGGAATCGGTGGGCAGGCCCACGGCGTCCTCTTCCACACCCAGAGAAGTGGCAACGCCGCCGATTTCGGAGAAGGTATCGTCATAAACCTTAGCCAGAGACCATTCCACCGCGTCAGACAGTTCCTTCATGGCGGAGGTCACAACCGTATCAGACTGGGTGGACTGGTCCACGTCAACACCGATCACGGCACCATCGTTGGCGGAAGCCGCCGCCGTGATGGACTGGAACATGGAACCGCCGCAGGCAAAGATCACTTCCGTGCCGCTCTGATACCAGCCATTGGCCATGGTCTGCAGCTCAGGAGAGGCAGAGAAGCTGGAGCCGTACTCCCAAGAATAATTCATCTCCACCTGGACGTCCTTCTCCGCCGCAGCGGCGTTGGCGCCCTGCACAAAGCCATAACCATACCGGCAGCAGGCGGGATTGGTGCCGCCGCCACCGCCGGAGAAGCCCAGCTTGGTGTAGCCTTCCATCACAGCGGCATAGCCGGCAAAGTAGCCGGACTGCTCTTCCTTAAAAGCAATGCCAGCCACGTTGGCCAGAGGCTGATTATCGTCTCCATTGATGGGATATCCGTCCACAAAGATAAACTTGGTGTCAGGATAGTCAATGGCGGCCTGCTTCAGGGCAGCTTCCTGCAGGAAGCCGGCGCAAACCACCACCGTGGCGCCGCCATCCACAGCGGCCTTCATGGCCTCATAACGGTCATCGTCGGTGGCCTGGTCGCCGTTGGCAGGCTGATAGTACTTGTAAGACATGTCATTCTTGCTGGCATACAGCTTCACGCCGTTCCAGGTGCCCTCGTTGAAGGACTTGTCCTTCAGCTGGCCCACGTCAGTGACAAAGGCCAGCTCATACTTGCCGTCCTCAGACGTCATGGAGTCGGGGATGTCATTGGCCGATGTCTCGGTGGTGGTAGCGGGCTCCTTGGTGCCGGCGTCTGTGTCTTCTGCCGGGGTATTGTCCCCGCCGCAGGCGGCCAGTCCCAGGACCATCACCGAGGCTAAGAGAAGTGCAAGAATCTTTTTCATCCTTTTCATTTCCTCCGTTTCAATGGATTGGTTCGGGTGTGTACAGGGTATTTTTTACAACCCTTTAATGGGATTATAACATTGATATATCCAGCAATCAAGAGTGCAAATGAAACTCCCTCCCTTTTTGACAAAATTGACAATCTGTTGTTTCCCTGTTCAAAGGCCGCCAGACAAAAATTGCATTGTGCCCGGGAATATGCTATCATGTTTTGGTAAGAATCTTCCAGGAAAAGGCGGGAACAACAGTGGCAAAACTTTATTTCAAGTATGGTGCCATGGGCAGCTCAAAATCCGCACAGGCGCTGATCACACAGTTTAACTACGAAGAATTGGGCATGCGCGTTTGGCTGATCAAACCCAGCATTGACGACCGGGACGGCGCCTCTATCGTCAAAAGTCGTGTGGGGCTCTTTCGGGAGGCCGATGTCATTTTCCCGGAGGACAATCTATATGACCGCTATCAGGCGGGAGAACACTATGACGTTATCATCGCGGACGAGGCACAGTTCTTCACCCCCGAGCAGATTGACCAACTGCGTCAGATTGTAGACGAAGCGGATCTTCCTGTCCTCTGTTTTGGTCTGCGCACAGATTTTCTTACCCATCTTTTTCCTGGCTCCCGCCGTCTGATGGAGTTGGCCGATTCCATTACAGAGATCAAGACCGTGTGCGCCTGCGGCTCCAAGGCCACCGTCAATGCCCGTCTGGATGCCAGCGGGACCATTCTCACCACAGGCAGTCAGGTGTTTTTGGGGGGCAATGACAGCTATGTCGCTATGTGCCACCGGTGTTGGCGCAAGAAGATCCAGGCCCAACAAAAAAGCAATCTGAATTGAGACAGCGCACCCTGACTGGGTGCGCTGTTTTCTCTTGCCCTGCCTTCTTTTCTCGGAAATCTTCCCTCCATTTCCTGGCCCTATCTGGATGCTGTTTTCGAATTTTATTGAAAAAAGCTGACAATCTTATGATTTTTATGGTATAATGTAAATATAATCTATCGTTTGACACCCAATACCGTAGAAAATTTCAGGAGGTCTCTGCTCTATGAAATGCCCGTTCTGTGCCACCCTCGACAGCAAGGTTGTAGACTCCCGTCCCGCCAACGACGGTACCAGCATCCGCCGCCGGCGGGAATGCCTCAAATGCCACAATCGGTTTACCACCTACGAAACCATCGAAGTTCTCCCCATGATCGTAATCAAAAAGAACGGCATTCGTCAGGCATTTGATCGCAGCAAGCTGATGACCAGTATGCTCAAGGCCTGCGAAAAACGGTCTGTCTCTCTCTCCCTGCTGGAAAAGGCCGCTGACGACATTGAAAAAGAGCTTCAAAATGAACTGGGCGGTGAAGTGAGCAGCAAACAGATCGGTGAATTGGTCATGGAAAAGCTGAAAGACTTAGACGAGGTGGCCTATGTTCGCTTTGCCTCTGTCTACCGGCAGTTCAAAGACATCAACACCTTTATGGATGAGCTCAACAAACTTCTGGACAACAAAAAATAAGGCTCCAGCCCCTTCCGAGTCAGCAAAAGTGGATATCTCTCCCCCATCCCCCTGCTGCGGAATCTGCTTCCCGGCAGGGGACCATTTTATGGTATCCTATCCTGTGGAATTCATTTTTTATACAATGTGTACCGATGACAAATTTGATTCCTCATTGTATCATTTCTTTGGCCCTGCCGGCGCCCTTGCTTTCCATTAGACAGCATGCAACAGAATGTTAAGAATTACGAATGCTTTTCTCTATTGATGTTTTGTCCGTTTTCCTTTATAATATAAGAGTATAAGGCAGGTATAAAGAAGATATTACGTTTCGTATATTGGGTTGAGATTTCCACAGAAAGCAGAAAATAAAATCATTTCTGTTTTCCTTTTGACCCCCCTGTATTCCAAGATACGAATCATAAAAATCCATTTTGAAAAATCGACGCAATCCGTACCGCGGCTTTTTTCAGAGGGACCCGATGCCGGCATGGTTTCCGTCTCCTCTCCGCCGCAGCAGAAACCCCGCAAAGAAAGGAGTGTATCTCATTGGTTAAATTTGAACACATTTCTCTGTCCTATGGCAACCAGCAGGTGATCTTTGATTTGAGTTTTGAGATCCCAGACGGTAAATTTGTCGTCCTGATCGGGCCATCTGGCTGTGGGAAAACCACCACCCTCAAAATGATCAACCGTCTCATTCAGCCAAACGCCGGTCACATCTACATAGATGGAGAAGACATCGCAAAGCAGGATAAGGTAACCCTGCGCCGCCGCATCGGCTACGTGATCCAGCAGATCGGCCTGTTCCCCAACATGACGGTGGCCCAAAATATCTGCGTGGTTCCCAAACTCTTGAAATATCCCAAGGAACGGTGCGAGCAGATCGTCCGGGACATGCTGGCCATGGTGGACATGCCTTATGAACAGTATGCCCACAAGTATCCCTCAGAAATGTCCGGCGGACAGCAGCAGCGTGTGGGAATCCTGCGTGCCCTGGCCGCTTCCCCTCCCATTGTTCTCATGGATGAGCCCTTCAGCGCGCTGGACCCCATGACCCGGCGCACCCTCCAGCAGGAGATGAAATCCCTGCAGCAAAAGCTGAACAAAACCATCGTCTTTGTCACCCACGACATGGAGGAAGCCCTTGACCTTGCTGATCTCATTATTTTCATGAACCACGGCAAAATTGAGCAGATGGCTTCCCCGGAAGAGATGCTGTCCCATCCGGCCACCGGTCTGATCCATGACTTCCTGGGCAAGCACATGCCGGAGCAGTCCGCCGCAGACCTGAAGGTCAAGGAGTTCATGCGCACCGGCGTCTATACAGTGGAGCAGACTCGGGGCATCAACGAATGCATCAGCAAAATGCAGCGGCACAACGTGGACACCTTGATTGTGGTGGACTCTCTCAAAAAGTATCTGGGAACCGTGTCCATCACCGATATCCGTCTGACCGGGCATGTGGTGGATTCCATCGGTCCCTTAATCCGCTGCAACATGCCCACAGTGCAGACAGAGGACAACGCCCGGGCCTGCTTCGATCAGCTGATTGAGAGCGGAAGCTCCTATCTGGTGGTCCTGAACCCCGACCAGACGGTCGCCGGAATCGTCACCAAAACCAGCATGGCTTCGGCAATGGCGGAACAGCTGTGGGGGTGAACCAATGAGTTACCATGATCTTCCCCAGGCCATTTTGACCCACCTCGCCTTCACCTTGGTTTCCGTGCTGTTCGGTCTGATCCTGGGCGTGATGTTGGGCATTCTGCTCTCCCGCAGGCCCAAGCTGTCCAAATTTGTGCTGCCGGTGCTCTCGGTGTTCAATACCATCCCCGGCATTGTCTTTGTGGGGCTTCTGTTCATCTGGCTGGGCATGCAGCCGGCCACAGTGCTCATCGCGCTGTCCATCTACGCGATGTTCCCTATCCTGAAAAACACCTATGCAGGGCTGGTCTCTGTGGACCCACAGTATATTGAAGCGGCCCGGGGCTGCGGCATGACCCCCTATCAGCGCCTGTATAAGATTGAAATTCCCCTGGCGCTGCCTACCATCATCGGCGGTCTGCGAATGTCCACCATTTACACGGTCAGCTGGACTGTCCTGGCTGCAATGATCGGGCAGGGTGGTCTGGGCACGTTCATTTACACTGGAATCAGCGCCAATGACAACGGACTCATCCTGATGGGCGCCATTCCTGCGGCGCTGTTGGCCTTCATCTTGGGCTCTCTCATCGACGCGCTGCAGCGCAAAGTGGTACCCAAGGGAATGCGAAAGGAGGCGGACGAGCTATGACCGGTATCATGATTTTAGACCACATCTCGATCGTTGTCGCCGCCTTGCTGTGTGCCATCGTGGTCGGCGTCCCTCTGGGAATTCTTTCCTACTTTTATCCCTCCGCCCGCAAAATTATCCTGCGGGTGGTGGACCTGCTCCAGACTACCCCTGCATTGGCCCTGCTGGGCATCATCATGGTCTTTCTGGGGGCGGGCAAACCGACCGTCATCATCGGTCTGGCCTTATACTCCCTGCTGCCCATTGTACGAAATACCTGCCTCGGCCTGAACCAAGTTCCCGACTACCTGGTGGAAGCAGGGAAAGGCATGGGCATGTCCCGGATGCAGCGTCTGCTCCGGGTGGAAATGCCCCTTGCCACCCCCATCCTCTTCACGGGAATCCGAATCGCGGCAGTCAACGCGGTGGGAACCGCCGTCTTTGCCGCCTTCGTGGGCGGCGGCGGCCTGGGGAGCGTCATCAACACCGGCATCCGGCAGGATGACATGGCAGCCATCCTTGGCGGCACTGGCGTGCTGATGCTCATGGCCTTGGTGCTTGACACCTTAATGGGTCTCATAGAGCACCGGATGAATCACCACACCGCCGGTTCCACCTCTCACCGCTTCCGTATGGTCAAACGTCTGGGGGCCGCTGGATTGGCCGTCTGTGTGATCGCGGTGGGCGCCTGGAGCTTCATTCCCCAAGATGAAAACGGCATTGTCCTCTATCAGGGAGAATTCTCGGAAGTCCAACTCATCAACAGCATGATCCAGCAGCTCATGGAGGACCGCTATGGCCTGGAAGTGACCATCAAGGACCAAATGACCTCGAAGAACAACTTCCAGGCGCTCATCGGTGACGATCACAGCTGTGACTTGATGTACAACTGGGATGGCACGATCCTCACCACCATTCTGGGGTTGGACACCACGGACATTCCCGACGGCATGACCCTCTACGATTTTGTCAACCAAACGGTTCAGGAAGAGTACGACTGCCGTATGTTGGGAAAAATCGGGGTCAACAACACCTATGCCATTGGTGTGACAAGCCAAGTAGCGGAACAGTACAACCTGAAAACCATCAGCGATCTGCAGCCCGTGGCCGGTTCCCTGCGCTTTGGCGCGGAGCAGGACTTTTTCACAGATGCGGGCAGCATGAAGTTTGGTCCCTTCGTTGAATTCTATGATCTGAACTTCAAAGAGGTTCTGCACGTGGACATCATGCTGAAATACAAGGCCATCGAAGAAGGCTCTTATGAGGTCATGGTGGTTTACGCAACAGACGGCCTGAACAAGCGGGCCAATCTGAAAATTCTGGAGGACGACAAACAGTTTTTCCCAGAGTATTACGGCACTATCTTGGCCCGCAACGATCTATTTGAGCGGTTCCGGGAGGAAGCCCCCGATTTGGAGGAAACCCTCTCCTCCTTGAACGGGCTGTTCACCAACGATCTCATGAGCAGTATGACATACGAAGTCGATGTAGAGCAGCGCTCTGTTGACGACGTGGCACGAGAATTTTTGATAGAACAGGGTCTGTTGGCACAGTGAAAAAAACAGAGTGGACATTCCAGTCCACTCTGTTCTTTTTCTCTTCCCGCCACTTCCTCGGTGATGGACAGGAAAACCGGCAGGTTCTTTACAGAACACTGCCGGTCTCCCTGGATTTTTATTTTTAGGATGTGAATACGTTTCCAGTCAGGACTTAGGCGTCCTTGGCCTCCCAAGGTTTGCTCAGCTCTACCAGCCGCGCATATTTCTCCTGCGCCTCCTTCTCCGCCCGGGCAAAGAGCTCTGTGGCCCGTTCCGGGAAGGTGAGCTGAAGGGAGGAATAACGGACCTCACCGGTGAGGAACTCCTGGTAGTCCATAATGGGTGCCGGAGAATCCAGCTGGAAGGGGTTTCTCCCCTTCTCCTTCCGGCGGGGATCATAGCGGAACAAATGCCAGTAACCAGCTTGTACGGCGGCCTTCATTTCCAGCATGGTGTTGTTCATGCCAATCTTAATGCCGTGGCTGATACAGGGTGCATAGGCGATGATGATAGAGGTACCAGGATAGGACTCGGCCTCCAACAGCGCCCGCAGGGTCTGGCTGTAATCCGCGCCCATGGCCACCTGGGCCACATAGACATTGCCATACTGCATGGCGATGGCCGCCAAATCCTTCTTTTGGACCGCCTTACCCGCTGCGGCAAACTGTGCCACCGCGCCGGTATTGGTCGCCTTGGATGCCTGGCCGCCGGTATTGGAGTAGACCTCAGTATCCAGGACCAGAATATTGATATTCTCTCCCGAGGCCAACACATGGTCAACCCCGCCATAGCCGATGTCATAGGCCCAACCGTCGCCGCCAAAGGCCCAGACCGACTTTTGGCCAAACATGTCCCGCATGTTGTACAGGGCCTGCAATTCCTCCTGGTTCCCCGTGCCGGCCGAAATGGCTTTTGCCAGCGCGGCGGCCAGTGCCTGCCCCGTGGTCCGAGAGCCTTCGGTTTCCCTCCGGTGGTTCAGCCATTTCTGGGCACACAGGGTCACAGCGGCGGGGGGGTCCTCCTTCTGGGCAAGGGACCGGGCCAGATCCGCCGCAGCGGTCTGCCGGGCGTTCACCGCCAGGTTCATGCCATAGCCAAACTCCGCACCGTCTTCAAAGAGAGAGTTTTCCCAAGCCGGTCCTCTCCCCTCCTTATTGACCGTATAGGGCGTGGAGGGGGCGCTGCCACCCCAAATGGAGGAGCAGCCAGTGGCGTTGGCAATGTACATCCGGTCACCAAAAAGCTGTGTCACCAGCTTGACATAGGGTGTCTCACCGCACCCGGCACAAGCCCCGGAGAACTCAAAGAGGGGCTGCTGGAACTGACTGCCCTTCACGGTCTCCTTGGCAAAGGGAAGTTCTTTCTGGCTCACCTGCTCCATTCCATAGTCAAACACGGTCTGCTCATCCAGCTGGGCGCTCAAAGGCTCCATGGTCAGAGCCTTGGTTTTGGCCGGGCAGGCCTCCACGCAAGAGCCACAGCCTGTGCAGTCCAGCACCGACACCGTCATGGAATAGGCATAGATCTCACAGCCCTTCCCGCGCATATCCCGCATCTTGGTCCCCTTGGGGGCGGACACCACTTCATCCGCGTCCATGACAATGGGACGGATACAGGCATGGGGGCAGACATAGGAACAAATATTACATTGGATGCAGTTGTTGGGGTTCCAGGCCGGAACCTTTACCGCAATCCCGCGCTTCTCAAACGCCGCTGTCCCCTGGGGAAGGGTACCATCCGCTCCAGGCATCAGTTTGGAGACCGGGATGGCGTCTCCCCGCATGGCATTGGCAGGGATCATAATATCCTTCACGTACTGCGCCAGTTCCGCCCGCTCGGTCTTCACGGAAAGCTCCGTGGGTTCCTCCTGCGCCTCCGCCCAGCCGCTGGGGATCAGGATTTCCTGGACGCCCTCGACACCGGCATCCACCGCGTTGTAGTTGCGCATGATGACGTCCATTCCCTTGTGGCCGTAGCTCTTCACAATGGCGTCCTTCATGTGCTGTACCGCTTCCTCCACCGGAATCACCTTGGCCAGCTTAAAGAATGCGGCCTGAAGAATGGTGTTGGACCGGTTGCCCATGCCCAGCTCAATGGCTTTGTGGGTGGCGTCACAGGTGTACACCCGGATATGGTTCTGGGCCAGGTAGCGTTTGGCCGCCGCCGGGAGATGCTCCTCCAGTTCCTGCAAGTTCCAGGGACAGTTGAGCAGGAAAGTGCCCCCCGGCTTAATATCCTGTACAATGTCAAACTTTTCGATATAAGAGGCCAGATGACAGGCGACAAAGTCCGCCTTGGTGACATAGTAGGACGCCTTGATCTGATTCTTTCCGAACCGCAGATGGCTGATGGTCACACCGCCAGACTTCTTGGAGTCATACTGGAAGTACGCCTGCACCTGCATATCGGTGTTGTCGCCGATGATTTTAATGGAGTTCTTGTTGGCGCCAACGGTGCCGTCGCCGCCCAGCCCCCAAAACTTGCAGGCAATGGTCCCCTCATCGGCCACATCGGGCTCCTCCAGAATGGGGAGAGAGCGGTGGGTCACATCGTCGTTGATGTTGATGGTAAAGCTCCGCACCGGCTGGTCGCTCTGCCCATTGCGGAACGCAGACAGGATTCCGCCCGGCGTAGTGTCCTTGGAGCCCAAGCCATACCGGCCGCCCACAATCTTCGCTTCCGCGAAGGGGGTGCCCGCCAGCGCCGCCACCACATCCAGGTACAGCGGCTCTCCAATGGAAGAGGGCTCCTTGCAGCGGTCCATGACCACGATATTTTTCGCTGTGGCAGGCAGGGCCGCCACAAAGCGGTCCGTTGCAAAGGGGCGGTAGAGGCGCACCTTCACCAGGCCAACCTTTTCCCCCTTGGCGTTCATATAGTCCACCACTTCTTCCGCCGCGTCGCAGACCGACCCCATGGCAACCATCACGGTCTCCGCGTCAGGGGCGCCATAGTAATTAAACAGCTGGTAGTTGGTCCCCAGACGCTGGTTGACCTTCCCCATATACTCTTCCACCACAGCGGGGAGAGCATCATAATACTGGTTGCGGGTCTCATTGACCTGGAAGAAGATATCCGGATTCTGGGCCGAGCCCCGCAATACCGGGTGCTCCGGGTTCAATGCCCGTGCCCGGAAGGCATGCAGCGCATCCATGTCCACCATGGACTTGAGCTCATCGTAGTCCCACACCTCTACCTTCTTGATCTCATGGGAGGTCCGGAATCCGTCAAAGAAATGGAGGAGGGGACCCCGCCCGCCAATGGCGGCCAGGTGGGCCACCGCACCCAGGTCCATGACCTCCTGGGGATTGGCGCTGCACAGCATGGCATATCCCGTGGAACGGCAGGACATCACGTCACTGTGGTCGCCAAAGATCGACAGCGCATGGGTCGCCAGCGCCCGGGCGGAAACATGGGTCACCCCAGGCAGCAGGCTGCCGGCAATCTTGTACATATTCGGGATCATCAGCAAAAGGCCCTGGGAGGCAGTGAACGTGGTGGTCAGCGCCCCGGCGGTCAGGGAGCCGTGGACCGCGCCGGCAGCGCCTCCCTCCGACTGCATGACGGAGACCTTTACTGGCTGGCCAAACATATTCTTCCGCCCCTCGGCAGACCATTTATCCGACAGCTCTGCCATCACAGAGGATGGGGTAATGGGATAGATTGCCGCGACTTCCGTAAAGGCATATGCCACATGGGCCGCCGCAGTATTGCCATCCATTGTCTTGCGCTTTCTTGCCACGTTGACTCCTCCTTGTCCCAACGCAAACGGGAGACCCTTTGCTGGATTTTTCCTGATATTCAGAGGTAAGCCGTAAAAACGGCCCACTGTATTCTTCTGACAATCTAATCCTACCATTGAAGGGCTCCTTTTGTAAATGAAAGTTCTATCCAAACTTCCTGCAGGAAAACCCCTGGAATCCTTCTATCCTGCTGGGAGAGCAAAAAGAAAACGAGAGCTAAAGTAGTTCTTTGTGCAAATAAACCACATGCGAATTGTCAATCTTTGTACTACATCTGTGGATATTTGTCTATCCTGTCGAAACAAACGGCGTGCCTTATCCGGCACGCCGTCGAAAAACGTCAGCGGTTTTGTTCCTCCAAAATCCGTCCGTCCCAAGAGAAAGTGACCACCCGCCAGGGAAGGTCTTTCCCACTGTCCAGCAGAGCAGCCTTGGCTGCGCGCTCCATTCCGCCGCAGCAGGGAACCTCCATCCGGGCAACGGTCAGACTTTTGATCCCATTGGCCAACAAAATCTGCGTGAGTTTTTCCCGGTAATCCCCCTCATCCAACTTCGGACAGCCAATCAGGGTAATACGATTTTTCATAAACTCCTGGTGGAAATTTCCATAGGCATAGGCCGTACAGTCTGCGGCTATGAGAAGATGGGCCCCGGAGAAATACGGCGCCCGAACCGGCACCAGCTTGATCTGGACTGGCCACTGTCCCAAGCAGCTCTCCCCCTGCGCCGGAAAAGCAGAAGACGTTCCCTCTTTTCCGCCTATGGTGCGGGGCTGGCTGCCGGGACAGCCGCAAGGCAGCGGCGTAGGGACAGTGGGTGCCTTGGCCTGAGCCACCGCCGCCGCATTGTACTCCGGTGCCTCTCGTACTTCAAAGGAGATCGCGCCGGTGGGACACCCAGGCAGGCAATCCCCCAAACCGTCACAGAAATCCTCCCGTACCAGCCTTGCCTTCCCTTCTCTCATTTCAATGGCGCCTTCATGGCAGGCCGCAGCGCAAATCCCGCAGCCGTTGCAGGCTGCCTCCTCGATCTTGATGATCTTTCTTACCATTTCACGAAACCTCCTACAATGTCCTTGACTTTTCTCTCATAGTTTAGTAGGATAAGCGGGAATCGTATGTTGGAAATCCAACACAATAGGAGATTCTATGGAACAATATTTCGCGCTTTTGCGCCAATGCCCGCTTTTTCAGGGGATCTCTCCCCAAGAGTTATCCCAGATGCTCCCCTGTCTGGGAACCCGCCACATGCAGGTCAAAAAGCACCAAATGATTTTCCGTGCCGGAGACCCGGCACGCTGGGTCGGTTTGGTGCTGTCCGGCGCTGTCCATGTCATTCAGGAAGACTACTATGGCAACCGCAGCATTGTCTCTACGTTCCAGCCTCCTCAGCTTTTTGGGGAGGCTTTTGCCTGCGCCGGTGTGGCGTCTCTGCCGGTCAGTGTGGAGGCTGCCCAGGACAGCACCCTTCTGCTGCTGGACTGTCAGCGTGTCATCCGCACGTGCAGCGACGCCTGTGCCTTTCATCAGCGCCTGCTGTCCAACCTGCTGCATGTGGTCGCGGCCAAGAATCTTTTGCTGACGCAGAAGCTGTCGTTCTTGTCCAAGCGGACCACCAAGGAGAAGCTCATGGCTTACCTGATGGAAGAGGCCCGGCGGGCGGGCAGCCCCACTTTTCGCCTCCCATACGACCGGCAGGGCCTGGCAGATTACCTGGGCGTGGACCGCAGCGCCATGTCGGCTGAGCTGAGCAAGCTGCGCCGGGCGGGCGTTCTCGACTGCAAGGGGCGAGATGTTACCCTCCATAAATCCACTTCCTAAAAAAGAGAGAGAAAGGAACCTGTTATGGAATTTTTCAAAACCAACAGCCGGGGGATCGCCCTGTGCCTGGCCATCGCCGTTCCCGCCTGGATTTTGGGCACCTTCTTTCCCATTGTCGGCGGGCCGGTCATTGCCATCCTTCTGGGCATGCTGATCGCCATTCCCCTGAAAAACCAGGGACGGATGGCGCCCGGCATTAAATTTACCTCCAAAAAAGTGCTGCAATGGGCCGTGGTGCTTCTGGGATTTGGCCTGGATTTGACGGTGGTGCTGAAAACCGGCAAGCAGTCTCTTCCCATCATCGTCTGCACCATTGCCGTCTCCCTGCTCATCGCCTTCGTGCTGCACAAGGCCCTCCGGATTCCCTCCAAAATCTCCACTTTGGTGGGGGTTGGTTCCTCCATCTGCGGCGGCTCCGCCATTGCCGCCACCGCGCCTGTGATTGATGCCGATGACGAAGAGGTGGCCCAGTCCATCTCTGTAATTTTCTTCTTCAACGTTTTGGCAGCCATTCTCTTCCCGATCCTGGGCAACCTCATCGGCTTCAGCACCACTTCTGGAGAGGCTTTCGGCATCTTCGCCGGCACCGCAGTCAACGACACCTCCTCTGTCACCGCAGCTGCGGCCACCTGGGACAGCATGTGGGGATTGGGAACCGCCACCCTGGACAAAGCGGTCACCGTGAAGCTCACCCGCACCCTGGCCATCATCCCCATCACCTTGGTGCTGGCCTTTCTCTATACCCGGAAGGGGCAGAAAAGCCAGGGGAAAGGGGTCAGTCTCAAGTCCATCTTCCCCTTTTTCATTCTCTATTTTATCGCGGCCAGCCTTCTGACCACCGTCGCGGTCCACTTTGGGGTGGATGCCAGCGTCTTTTCCCCCATTAAGACACTGAGTAAATTCTTCATCGTACTGGCCATGGCCGCCATCGGACTGAACACCGATATTGTCAAGCTCATTAAAACCGGCGGTGCGCCCCTGGCCTTAGGCGCTTGCTGCTGGGTTGGCATCACCGGCACCAGCCTTCTCATTCAGCACGTTATGGGCCTTTGGTAACAGAATTCTTGATACGTGCCTTTGCTGTACTTTGGGCTGTGGACAGTCCCTATGAAAACATAAAAAATGATCCTGCCGCCCAGGAGACGGCAGGATCATTTTTTACTTTAAGGCAAAATAGGCCAAGACCACGCCGCCCAAAACGATGCGATACCAGCCAAATACTTTGAAGTCGTGCTTTTTAATGTACCCCATGAGGAATTTGATGACCACCAGAGAGACCAGGAAAGCCACCAAGCTGCCTACCACCAGAGTCACCAACTCCGGGGTGGTGAACACCAAACCAAACTTCAGCAGTTTTAGCAAGCTCAAGCCAAACATCACCGGTACAGCCAGAAAGAAGGTAAATTCCGCCGCCGCCACCCGGGAAACCCCAATAAGAAGTGCGCCAATGATGGTCGATCCCGAACGGGAAGTGCCCGGAATGATGGACAAAACCTGAAACAGGCCAATCAAAAAGGCGGTCCGATAGGTGATCTCCGCCAAGGTCTGCACCTTGGGGGTTCGGGTTTTGTTCCAGTTCTCAATCAGAATAAATCCAACACCATAGAGAATCAGTGCCGCTGCAATCACCGTGGGGGTGTGGAGATGGGCCTCAATATAGTCGTCAAACAGGATGGTCACCACCGCCCCAGGGATACAGGCCACCACCACCTTGCACCACATCTGAATGGTGTCCCAGCGCACCGCGGGCTGGGTGGGTGTTTTGCGCTGGAAGGGCCACATTTTTTCCCAGAACAGGATCACCACCGCCAGGATCGCCCCCAGCTGGATGACCACAAAGAACATATCCTTGAATGCCTCACTGACATTCATCTGTAAAAACTCATCCACCAAAAGCATGTGGCCGGTGCTGCTGATGGGGAGCCACTCGGTAATCCCCTCCACAATGCCCAGGAAAATGACCTTCAGCACTTCAATGCCATGTTCGATCACGTATAATCCTCCTTGCTGTTCAGTTGTTCTATACGGCTTCTACGCAAAGGCAGGCCTTAGTATACCAATTTTTTCCTCCCCTGTCCAGGCCATGCTCAAAAAAGGGCGCTGTCTTTCATAAATCCCTGGGTTTCCGGCATACTATCTATGGGTGATAACAATGAAACGAAACAAAGTTCTGACTTACCTGCTCTTCCTCCTGCTTCCCCTGGCCGTGGGCGGCCTGGCGGCCCTTGTCACATATCACGGGATGCCGGTCTATGAACAGCTGGAAAAACCGGTTTTCACGCCACCATCCTTCCTCTTTCCCATTGTTTGGAACCTTCTCTACGTTCTCATGGGGATTGGAGCCGCCCGGGTGTGGCTCAGCCAGGACCCCATGCGGGGGCAGCGCCTGCGTCCCTTTGTGCTCCAGCTCATCCTGAATTTTTTCTGGACCGTCTGGTTTTTTGGCGCGGGACAGTATCTGCTGGCCTTCTTTTGGCTCCTCATTCTTCTGTGCGTCATCGGCTGGATGATCGCCGCGTTTTCCAAGGCGGACCCGCTGGCCGGGCGGCTGCAAATCCCCTATCTGCTCTGGACCGGATTCGCCGCAGTGCTGAACTTTTCTATTTTCCTTCTCAACCTATAACCGCGTGCTTCACGCCTCCTGGCCGGCCGCCAGCTGCTGGTCCAGGGCCTGGGCAAAGGCCGGAAATGCCTTGTGCAGACGCAGAATATGGCCCTGCTGGTCCTGGAAACAGTGCTCTGAATTTCCCTCAAACACCACAGGCCCCCCCTCCTTTGTCATCACATAGTGAAGCCGCAGACGGACCCCGGTAAACTGCGTCAAAGTCACCTGAATGGAGATCACATCCGGGAAAGTGGTGGTCTGCTTATACTTGGCATCCAAATAGGTTGCCGGGGACACCGAGCCCATGGCCTCCAGCCGCTCCAGTCCCCATCCCAGCTGGGCCAGGTAATCCACCCGGGCCTCCTCCATCCAGCGGATATAGTTGCTGTGATGGACAATTCCCATCCGATCGGTCTCATAATACTGCACGGTGTGCCGATATGCTTTCATTCCTGTTTCTTCTCCTTTGTCTGCCACGTCCCGGGAATCACTATGCCAGTGTTCCCGTCCAAAAAGTTTTTCCTCGTCTTTGCTGCCCAGCCTCTCAAAGAAGCGTAGGGGCGATGGCCTCCGCCTCACGAACAATACGATTTATGAGCTGTTGTACCGTCGGGATATCGTGAATTCGTCCTACGACTTCACCGCAAGGGAAAACACCTCCCTGGGTGTCCCCGCTGTCATAGCACTTCTTCTGCCGTTTTCCGCTGACATACGGGAAAATATCCTCTAACTTGGGGTTCCCCTTCTCCAGTTCCGCCACTTGCAGCGTAGTCTCATTCTTCAAATTTCTATGGGGGAAATCAATGGACCGCTGCACCACCATTGTCGAGCGCTCATTGCTGTCCACCAAAAGTTTCTTAAAGTTGGGATGGATGGCGCACTCCTGCGTAGCCATGAACCTTGTCCCGATGACCACGCCCTCTGCTCCCAGCGCCCGCATGGCCAAGTAGCTGCGCCCATCACATACACCGCCGCCGCCAATCACAGGAATATGAACCGCACTGGCCACAGAAGGAATCAGCACCATAGAGGTCACATCATCATTCCCCGGTGCACCGCCGCACTCAAAGCCCACCACAGAAACTACATCCACCCCCGCAGCCTCTGCTTTTTGCGCAAATCGGACGGCCGTTGATTTATGAATGATCTTCGCGCCCGCTCCATGGAGTTCCTCCACAAAGGGTTTTGGGTCCCGGCCGGACAATTCCACCACAGGGACCTGGCTTTGGCAGCAGGCCGCAATAAAATCCCATGTTTTCTCCCCTTCCACCACTTCAGGAAACATAGAGATATTAACGCAGAAAGGCTTGTCTGTGAGAGACTTCGCCCGTGCAATCGCCTCGGTCAGTTCCTCCTTCGTCTGATACAAAGACGCGCTGATCGTACCCAGGCCCCCTGCATTGGATACCGCCGCAGCCAACTCAGGCGTTGCCAGCCACTGAAAGGCCCCCTGCATAATAGGATACTGGATTCCTAAGAGCGAACAAAGTGACGAGTTCATAAATCCTACTCCTCCTTATACAACAGATAAAAATAACCAAAACGAAAAAAGAAACCGAGATCCTCTCTGAAGAAGTCTCGGTTCTTTTCCATCTGGTGCGGATGACGGGACTTGAACCCGTACGTCATGGACACACGCCCCTCAAACGTGCCTGTCTACCAGTTCCAGCACATCCGCATTTTTAGGTTGCTTAGATAGTATACTCATTCTGGAGAGATTTGTCAATCCCTTTTTCCTCTTTTCCCTCCTATTCTCAGAAAAACCCGGCGGTGGCACCGCCGGGTTTCCCTGTTTTGGATCAGCCCTTTAGGGAAGGGGGATAGGTCCCGTTTTCGTGGAGGGCTTTCAGCGCCTGTTCCACCACCGGGCGGTCCTCCTGATAGGTGACGCCGAACCAGACCGCGTCGGTATGGAGCACCGCCACATCCAGCTGGCCCGCGGTAATTAAGCGGTCCACCAGCACCGGCAGCAGGCATTCCGCCTTCTGCTCCTCCGGCGCCAGTTCCCGGAGGAAGGTGTGGAAATAGGCCTCCATCTCCTCAAAAATCCAGGGGGTAAAGCCCCAGAAATTCATGGACACCACACTCTCCGGGTCCAGGGGGACCTCCTGAGCCGGGTTTTCCGTGTCCGTAATGCGGCCGTCGGGGTACTTTTTAATTTTCAGGGTCTCCTTCACCTTTCGCAGGCTGCCGCTGTCCAGCTGGCAGACCCCCCGGGAGACCGTCCCGTTGTCGCTGACGGTGTTTTTCAAGCGGTACCCCACCATGGCCCCCTCCCCGGTGGGCTTCAGGGTCAGGAGTTTTTGCAAAATGGTCTCATAGGCCGAGACGCCGTAGTAGTCGTCGGCGTTGATAATAGCAAAGGGCTCCCGCACCACATCCCGGGCGCACAGGGCCGCGTGGACCGTGCCGAAGGGCTTCTTCCGCTCCGGGGAAATGGTATAGAAGGCCGGAATGCTGGAGAAGTCCTGCACCGCATAGGCCACCTCCACCGGCTCTCCCTGGGGGGTGTGCATGGTCTCGATCCGGTCCCCGCAGAGGGCGCGGATGGTGGGCTCCATCCCCGGTTTTATGATAAACACAATCTTATGGAACCCGGCCCGCACCGCGTCATAGACCGAATACTCCATAATGGCCTCGCCGTGGGGGCCAATGCCGTCGGTTTGCTTCTCTCCGCCGTAGCGGGAGCCCATGCCGGCCGCCATGATTACCAAAGTCGCTTTCATGTTGATCTCTCCATTTCGCCGCCTCAGGCGGTTTTTCTTTTATTATACTATGCTCTTCGGCATTTTTCCATTCTGAGGGAAAAATTTCCGGGGAAATCCCCTCTTTCCGGCGGAAATTTCTGGCCAACGCCAGGAAATATGGTACAATAAGGGCAGAGACTTCGGGATATACCCGACCATAAGGAGGTTTTCCCATGGAACAACTGACGGTACGTTGGCACGGCCACGCCTGCTTTTCCCTGACCTGCCGGGACTTCACCGTGGTGTTGGACCCCTATGAGGACCACTACGTCCCGGGCTTTCCCCCGCTGCGCCTGACCGGGGACCTGGTGCTGTGCTCCCACCAGCACAACGACCACAACGCAGCGGAGATTGTCACCCTCCGCACCGGCCGCCCCAACCCCTTCCGTATCACCAAAATTCCCACCTTCCACGACCCGGAAGGGGGCCGGCTGCGGGGGGAGAACACCATCCATCTGCTGGAGGTGGGCAAGCTGCGGGTGGCCCATTTCGGGGACTTGGGCTGTCCCCTCTCTCCCGCGCAGAAGGCGGAGCTCCAGGGCCTGGACGCGGCCATGGTGCCCGTGGGGGGCTTTTACACCATTGGTCCCCAGGAGGCCAAGGCCCTGCTGGACGATCTTCGGCCCAAGGTCTTCCTGCCCATGCACTACCGGATGGGCGCCGTGGGCCTGCCGGCGGTGGGCCAGGTGGAGGACTTTCTGTCCCTGGTGGAGGATTATGTATACTACCCCACCGACACCCTCTCCCTTGACGAAGGGACCAAGCCCCAGGTCGCGGTTCTTCACTGCTCCGTGTAAGGGAACGCAGACAGCCGGACGGTGTTTTCACCGTCCGGCTGTTCTTTTCTGGTGTTACCGGGGTGCCGGGGACTCAGTTCTTCCCCACCACCTCACCGGGATTCTCGGCGGAGTTGGCGTCTGACCACTCCTTTTCAAAGGCCTCCCAGTCCCGCACGGGCAGGACTTTGGTCCACACCTCATACTCGTTGCCCTGGGCGTCCTTTTTCACCTGATACTCATGGGAGTTGGTGGCCTCCTGCATGTCGGCGTAATACCACTGCTCGGTGTCCAGGTTGTCCGGCCAGACCAGCATATCCTCCAGGAAGTGGTCCGGGTCGGGGTGCCGGTCCAAGGTCCGATTGACCAGGGTCACCGCCTCGGCCCGGGTGATGTACTTGTCCGGCCCGAAGGTCCCGTCCGGGTACCCCTCGATAAAGCCGTTTTCCGCAGCCTGGTTGATGTAATCCTGGGCCCAGTGGCCGTCGATGTCCGGGAAGAGGTCCTCCCCCTGGTAGTCCATGTCGAAGAACCGGGCGGCAATCACCGCGAACTCGGCCCGGGTAATATACCCGTTGGGGTCAAAGGTCCCGTCGGGATAGCCGCTGATGATCCCGCCGTTGGACAGGGTGGCGATGGCGTTGTTGAACCAGTCCGCCAACGCCACATCCGGGTAGCCGCTGTCCTGGCTCCAGAAGTGGTTCCGGCTCTCATCGGTGAGCATGCGGAAGTAGATGGTGGCCACCTCCGCCCGGGTGATGTTGCCTTGGGGCTTCACCGGCTTTTTGGTCTGGTCCTCGGTGGGCAGCCCGGTGTAGTAGTCCACCGGGTAGCCGATGATGTAGCCATAGTGGTCCTCGGTGTTCAGGCTGGGCTTGTCGTCATCGGGGTCCGGATCGGGGCGGTGGCTTCCGGAGCTTCGATGATTGGTAAAGACGATCTCGTCTGCTGGTTTCCCATTCTTCTTAATGCTCCAATTACTAACGGTAAGTCCCCTCTCTTCATTATCAGTCACAGTTACAGAAAACGTGTAAACACTGGTGTCATACTTGACACGGTTTAGGTCTCCCTCATCTTCTGTAATTTCGTACTGATAGGTTCCCGCTTCCGTGAAAATGATGGGGGCAAAAGAGGCCGATGCTGTGCTGTCAGAGGATTTGGTGATTGTAATTTGATCTGGGTTGGGGACAGGCGTTCCTTCCTTATTCTCCCCTGTTGCCTTAATCTGGAAAGATACCTCATCACCGGTATTCCAGCCGCTTCCGGTGAACTGCTTGGTGATCTCAGGCACAAGGCTCACCACGGAAGGGTTTTTCAGTGTATTGGTGATGATTACCGTCGATTCTTCCCCTTCTTGAATCGTGACAGAACCCGAGTTTTCCCTTGTCGTTTCATCCCCTGTTTGGGTTTCGTAGGTAACCTCAAAATTCTCCGACGCACCCTCTTCCACCGTGATCTCTACACCTGCCGGAACTTGCAGCGTGATGGTCTCCCCATCATGGATCGAAAGCGTAGCCTTTCCTTCCTCCGAGAAGGGCACTTTTTCACTTGTTTCCCCATCCTTCATCCGGTACACCGTCCCGCCGTTCAAATTCTTTGGTTCTGCGGTCAGGGTAATATCAAAGGAAAGTTGGGAGGCGATGTCCTCGTCGAGACCAGCCACGTTCTTGGTGATGGAGAGCTTCCCCGCCGCCTGGCGCTGGTTCCCCACCACCACCATGGTGGTGCCGGAGAAGAGATTGTTCAGGCTTTGATCCCCCAAGGGCTGTTTGGGAGACTGAATGATATCATCATGGTCCATGCACTGCCGAATGGACAACCGGCCCCAGCCCTTGTCATAAGAGAGCACATTGGGATACTCTTCACTGATGGGTGCATATTCCAGGACAGCATCATTTGTGGAATAGGACAGATGGGTTGCCTCACTCCAATTAGTATTCTCATTCCATGTCCATGTCCCTGTTTCTTCTCCCTCTTTTGAGTACGTCCCCGTCTCCAGTGCCGCCTTGATGTCGTGGAGGGTGGCGTCAATGTCATCGTCCTCGGCAAACTGCACCATGCTCTTGACCAGTTTGCCCACGCCCAGGTTGACAGAGACCATATCTTCTTCTTTCCCTGCATCGGCGTAAACGCCGGTGTCATCCACGATTACGGGAACTGCCGTGGGGTTCTTCTCAAATCCGCCCGGGGCCTCTGTCTCAATTAAGTAATACTCTCCTTTGGGAATCTTGGAAAAGGTCATCGCACCCTTGATTGTGCTTCCATTCTCCAAGTTAATCGTCCCTGTTTTTTCTGTATTTTCCACATCGATCGGTGATTGTCCTTCTAAGCTTACATAATTACCCTTTTCATCAACTGTGATACCCTCTTGTTCATACAAAGAGAACTTCGCCCCATCCAGAGGCTTCCCCCCCTCGTCCGTCTTCTGCACCAGCAGGCGGTTTTGGATGTTGGGCACATACAGTTTCATGGCGAACTGGCGCTCAAAGTTTTCGGGGTTCAGCATTGTAATATCGTCTGCTTTCAGACTTTCCAGGTCTTCTTTACTACTTATTTTCTCCTCTGTATAAAAGAATGCACCAGTATATTCCGCCTTTTCTTTCTCTCCATCTTTCGCCACTAAGTAATATTTTTCAATATCTCCAGGCAGGTTGTCAATGGCGCAGGTGAATGTGGTGCCTAATTCAAACGGATACCAGTTCTCCTGGGCCGCTTTGAGAACCCCCTCCTTTCCCGGCTCCTGAACCATCCACCCTTTCTCCGGGCTGCCGGACACGGCGGACAGGTCATCCAGGGTGAGATTGTCCCACTCTTTGTTTTTGTCCTCCCCCGTTCGTTTCATGATTACCGCGAACATGGTGCCAACAGGCTTTCCATCCTGAAAGACCGTGACTGTTTTGTCTTCGTTCCCCGCAATGGGGACTGTTCTGGTGGCATTGTCGTCTTCTTTTCCATTTGTCTCGGCAGTCACCAATACCTTGGACATAGCGTAGGCCCCCACGTCCCAGGTGCTGTCAGACAGGAGGAGGGGATACTGACCGTCATTCTGCGACAAATGGAAATGAACCTCTCCAACGCCCCGGTAGCCCTCCGGTACTTCTGTCTCCACAAGCACCCAGTAGTCGCTTTCCTCCTTCAGGTCACTGGGCAAGATCGGCATATTATTCTGTCCCCGCAAGATAAATTCACCGCTTGCATCCGTTGTTCCTGTGGCGTAGGGCTGCTTCTCATACCCATCCTTAATCTGCCAATCAGTACCATTTTTTGCCGGATAAAGTTCGAACTTCGCGCCTGCCACACCCTCCAGGACGTCTTCCTCCACATAATCCTGATTCACCTTTTTGATCTCACTCTCCAGGATGGTCATCAGGTTGAACTTGAGGCTCATGTTGGAATCAGAATTTCCTCGCTCCAGATAAAAGAAGTGCAGGGTGTGGAAAGTGTTATCCGCAAAGGTGTTGCTTTCTCCATATTCCCATGTCTGATCTGCCTCTTCAAAAGTCTCTTTTAATGTAGTCTTCTTATACCCACCATTCGCATTCTTTTCCCCCTCGTTAATAATAATTTCCCCTGTGCAAAAGTCAATTTTAACCGACGCCGTGTTATGAATGCCGCCCAAGTCGGCCACCAGCACACCGTCAATGAAAATCCACACGTCATCGTCCCCGGAGAACGTATAGGTTACATCTTCTCCGCTTAACGGTGACTTACCGTCTTTCGGCTGTACAAATCGGGTCACCATTCTGAGGCCGAAGTAATGGTTAATAACTTCATTTTTTGAATTAATGTTCTTTTGTTTTAACTCGTCCCCTTCTATCTCAAACGCATCCTCTACGCTATTAAAAGGGAAAAATTGAAAACCCTTGCTACCTCCACCTGGATTTATGCCCCCTTTTTGGTAAAGTACAAAGTTTCCCGTCTCTTCATTAAAACTGGCAAAATTCTCCTGGCAATTGTAATAATAATACCCCTTTTCATCCCGCTGCAGGAGGCCTCCCACATTCATGAATGCTTCTTTGTATTCGCTATTTTCTCCATTAAATAAATAACCCAGAGATTCTTCGCGACCTGTCTTTTTTTGATTCAACTTGGGGTATCCATCGCTCCCCAACTGTTTATTTACAATGCCAGTATTAGGGGCTGAACTTTTTGTCCATTGATTGATCTCGTGATTAACTTCGGTATTATCCACCCGAAACTTTAGCGCATGGTTCTGGTTAATTCCCTTGCTTTCTACTTCCTTTCCATTTCCTTTATTGACATCTACGGCGTCCCGCTCGGTCAACCAATAATCAAACAGATCCACCGTCACCCCTTCCGGGTAAGGATCTTCCACATTCACTTCATGGGCTGAAAAATCCGCAAGTAACTCCTCTCCTGCCGCGTGCGCCCCTGTCGTCATCAGGGAAAGCGCCATACAGACGGTAAGCAATATGGCGCCCCAGCGTCTTTTCCTTGTACTCATCGTGTAAACTCCCTTCTCTTGCTTTTTCATCCCGCCGTATGGTTACAACAAAATTCTTATTCCGTTGTAAATAAGCCAAACGAAAAAATGCGGCGCACAACGGAATTCTTATTCCGTTGTCATTCGACAGCCAAGGAAAAGAAATGAGAGCATAACCCAGAGGAAGACTTTCTCCATTCTTCGCAAAAATAGGTGCAAAAAAGTCCTGAAGAAAGATCGACTGTTTTCTTCAGGTGGTTTTCTTGTGCGTTTTATCAAATATCTGGCTTGCATTTCCCCTTTGATCTGTGATATATTGTAAGTAACTCAATCAGTATATCATCTTGCGGCTTATTTGTTACAACGGAATAAGAATTTCGTTGTTACAGAATCAGCCCCAGCCGTTCCACCTGCCGTTTATGCTCGGCGCCGCTCTCCATAATATAGATGCGCGTGGTCTCTATGCTGGCGTGGCCCAGCAGGTCGGCCAGCTTCGCCAGGTCCTTGTCCAGGGCGTAAAAGGCCCGGGCAAACAGGTGACGAAAGTTGTGTGGGAAGACCTTCCGGGCCTCCACCCCGGCCCGGGAGCAGAGGGCCTGCATCTCTCGCCACAGGTTGGAGCGGTCCACCGGGCGTCCGGTGCGGGTCACAAACACCGGACCGGCGGTGATGCCCCGGGCCCGGCAGTATCCCTGGAGTGCCCGGCAGAGTTTTTGGGGCAGCAGAACCGCCCGTCGCTTGCCCTTACAGTGCACCAGCGCCCGGCCGGCAGCCAGAGCCTCCACCGTGACAAACACCAGCTCGGAGACCCGAATCCCCGTGGCCCCCAGGGTCTGCATCACGTGATACAGCCGCTGGCTGCCCCGCCGTCGGGCGGCGGCCAGCAGGGCCAGGTACTCCCCCTTGTCCAGTTCCCGGGCCTTCTCCCGAAAAATTTCCCGCTGCTGGCGCAGGGCCTTCACCCGGCACCCGTGCCAGCCCTGAAAGGCAAAAAAGCCGTTGAGGGCCGCAATCATGCTGTTCACCGTGCTGGGGGCATACCGCCGGGCCATCTCCTCCTTCCATGCCAGCACCTGTTCCTTGTCCACCCGCCCCCCTTGGGGCAGCCGGGCGGCAAAGGCCAGCAAATCCCGGCGGTATTTGGCCAGGGTCCCCGGGCTCCGTTCCTCCCGGCGCAGATGGGCCAGGAACCGCTGAATCTCTGCTTGCGTCATCCAATGGTACATAGACAGCACCCTCCTTTTTCCTGTCTCTATTGTACCAACATATCTCATATTATTTTCTTTTTGGCATAGAAAAACCCACGGCGGACAGAAACCGCCGTGGGTTTTGCTTTTCTTCGCTGGGGTCAAAGGGCGCGGGAATATTCGCTGCGAATCCGCTGCTTCCCCCCCAGGGCGTTGTCGATCATGGACAGGAACTTCTCCCGGTCGTCCGGCAGGGTTCCCTTGAGGGGGAGATAATTGGAGGCGTGGTTGCTGGTGAAATGGAAGGGGCCATAGTTGAGCCCGGCCACCAGGGCCCGGGTCTCCTCCAGGTACTCCCGGGGGGTAATCATCTGGAAACGTCCCTCCTTGACATCCTGGTACATGGGGGAGTTGGGCTCCGGCATGTAGGACAGGCAGGAGACATGGTTGGCCTGCATCCGGTTGAGCACCCGGATGGTCTCCTCCACGTGCTTCTTGGAGGGCTCTCCCGGGCCGGCCAGGCCCAGAATCACCGTGACCCACAGGTCAATGCCGGCGTTTTTCAGCAGGGCAGCGGCCTGGAGCATCTGCTCGGAGGTGACCCCCTTGTTGACCTTTTTCAGCAGTTCATCCCAGCCGCTCTCCACCCCCAGATAGGCCCGGGTGAGGCCGGCCTGGCGCAGCTCAATGAGCTGTTCCTGGCTCTTGGTCATGGTGCTGCGGGTGCCGGCGTAGACCGTCACCTGGCGCAGATGGGGGAAGGCCGCGTACAGGGCCTCCAAAATCTGCAGCAGGTGGGCCTGGCGCATGACAATGGCGTCCCCGTCGCAGAGAAAGACCTTATCCACGTTCTCCGGACCGTAATACTCCCGGGCCATGGCAATGTCCTCGATGATCTCCTTCATGGGACGCACGTGAAATTTCTTGGTCTTATACATGCCGCAGAAGGTACACTTGTTGTGGGAGCAGCCGATGGTGCATTGGAGCAGATAGCTGCGCCACTCTCCTGGGGGCCGATAAATCTGACCTTCATAACGCATAGGGATTCCTCCTGTCCTCCCCAGCCTGGTCCGCCGGGGAAATGATTTTTTTCAGGGCTTTCTCCGCCTTTTTTCGGGGGAGCATCACCTCCCGGCCGCAGCCGGTGCAGCGCAGGCGGAAATCCATCCCCACCCGGAGTACCTCCCACCGCCGGGCGCCGCAGGGGTGCTCCTTTTTCATCTCCAGCACGTCGCCGGGTTGAATATCCATGGTACAACACCTCCATTGGAAAAAGAAGGGGCAATTTTTGGCCCCCATGTGAATATCATTGAGTCAGACTTCGTCTCACTCATGGAATCAGAAAGGAAGGCAGTGTATGTCCAACCTGTATCTCCCAGAAGGGCGCCTGCTCCACACCCCAGAAAACCAAGCCGCCTGGGAGACCCTCTCCTCCCTCCGCCAAGCTATGGAGCAGGAAACCGTGCTGGAGGGCCGGGCCGTCCTGTGCACCCCGGGCCACGATCTGCTGGTGAACCTGGGCCCCTTCACCGGAACCATTCCCCGGGAGGAGGCCGCCCTGGGCATCCGGGAGGGAACCGCCCGGGAAATCGCCATTCTCTCCCGGGTGGGAAAGCCCATCTCCTTCACCGTCACCGGGGTGGCTGAGGGCGCGCCGCCCCAACTCACCCTCTCCCGCCGCCGGGCCCAGGAGCTGGCTCTGGCAGAACTGCTCCGCTGCCCGCCGGGCACCGTTCTCCCCGCCACCGTGACCCACCTGGAGGGCTTCGGCGCCTTTGTGGATGTGGGGTGCGGGGTGGTGTCTCTCATCGGGATTGAAAACTGCTCCGTCTCCCGCATCTCTCACCCTGCCCGCCGGTTCACCGTGGGGCAGGAAATCTATACCGTGCTCACAGGGAGCGACCCCGACCAGGGACGGCTCTTTCTCTCCCACAAGGAGCTTTTGGGCACCTGGCTGGAGAACGCCGCCCGGTTTTCCCCCGGCATGACCGTGGCCGGCTGGGTGCGGGGGGTGAAATCCTATGGAACTTTTGTAGAGCTGACCCCCAACCTCACCGGCCTGGCAGACCAGACCGAAGGACTGGCGGAAGACGACCGGGTGTCCGTCTACATCAAAGCCATCCTGCCGGACCGCATGAAGATCAAGCTCACCCTCATTCACCGCCTGGAGCCAGAGCCGGGGCCGGAACCTCTTTCCTATTTTATCACATCCGGTCAACTCTCCCGCTGGGACTACTCTCCCCCCGGGCGCCTGGCACACAAAATACAGACGGTCTTCGGTTAGCCTTCCCCCTTGATCCGGTCCCAATACTGTTTGGCGGCCTGCTCGGTTTTATTTTCCCCATAGGTGTAATAGGTCCGGTTTTTCAGGGGATCGGGCAGATACTGCTGTTTCACATAGTGGTTGGGATACCCATGGGCATACTGGTACCCCGTCCCATGGCCCAGCTGGGCCGCCCCCTCATAGTGGGCGTCCCGGAGATGCGGCGGCACCTCCCCCGTCCGTCCCGCCCGCAGGTCTGCCAGCGCCCCCTCCACCGCCAGAATGGCGCTGTTGGACTTGGGCGCGGTGGCCAGGAAAATGGCCGCCTGGGCCAGGGGAATCCGGGCCTCGGGCAGGCCCAGCATATTGGCGCTGTCCACACAGGCTTTCACCACCGCCACCGCCTGGGGATAGGCCAGGCCCACGTCCTCACTGGCCATGACCATCAGCCGGCGGCAGGGGGAGATCAGATCCCCCGCCTCCAGCAGCCGGGCCAGATAATGGACTGCGGCATCGGGATCAGAGCCCCGGACCGACTTTTGAAAGGCGGACAAAATGTCATAATGGCTGTCACCGTCCCGGTCATAGCGGTTGGCGGACCGCTGGGCCACCACCTGGGCCTCCGCCAAGGTCAGGACCGTCTCGCCCCGGTCCATGGCATGGGCCGCAAAGAGGGCCTCCACCGCGTTGAGGGCTTTCCGCACATCCCCGCCGCAGCTGCGGGCAATGTGCTCGGCCACCCCCTCCTCCCAGCGGACCCGCCCCTGCCGGTCCTGGCTCATTTCCCGGATTCCCCGAAGCACCACCGGCAGAACCTCCTCCGGCGACACAGGCTGAAAGGCAAAGACCGTGGCCCGGCTGAGCACCGCGTTGTAAATGTAGAAATAGGGATTCTCCGTGGTGGCGGCAATGAGGGTCAGTTTTCCCGTTTCCATAAACTCCAGCAGGGACTGCTGCTGCTTCTTATTGAAATACTGAATCTCATCCAGATACAGCACCACCCCCTCCGGTGCCAGCAGAGTCCCCACATCCGCGGTGATGGCCTTGATGTCCGCCAAAGAGGCGGTGGTGGCGTTCAGGCGGTGGAAAGGCCGGTGCATCTGGGCGGCGGCGATCTCCGCCACCGTGGTCTTTCCCGTGCCGGAGGGACCGTAAAAAATCAGATTGGGGATATTTCCCCCCTGAATGATCCGCCGCAGAACCCCCTGCTCCCCCAGTATATGCCGCTGCCCCACCACCTCGTCGATGGAATTGGGCCGAAGCCGGTCTGCCAGGGGCTGGTACATGGCGCTCATCTCTCTTTCCCATAGTCGAAATAAAAACAAGGAGAACGACCTGCGTCGTCCTCCTTATTTTATCAGTTGTGACCCCTTCCGTAAAGGGAGAATTTTCCCCCGGCGGACAGGGCTTACTCGTAGAGGGGGTACTTGGCCGTGATCTCCGCCACCGCCGCGCGGATCTCCTCCTGCTTGGTGTCAAACTCTGTGGCGGTCTTCCAAATGAGCTGGCCGATGACCTTCATGTCCTCCTCCCGCAGACCGCGGCTGGTGGCGGCGGGGACCCCCACCCGGATGCCGCTGGTGACGAAGGGGGACTGGGGATCGTCGGGGATGGTGTTCTTGTTCACGGTGATGTTCACCTGGTCCAGGCGCTTCTCCATCTCCTTGCCGGTGATGTTGGCCGGGCGCAGATCCACCAGCATCAGATGGTTGTCGGTGCCGCCGGAGACCAGCTGGAAGCCGGCATCCATGAGGCTCTCGGCCAGGACCTTGGCATTCTTCAGCACCTGCTCCTGGTAGGTCTTGAACTCCGGCTTCATGGCCTCCCCGAAGGCAACGGCCTTGGCGGTGATGATGTGCATGAGGGGGCCGCCCTGGGAGCCGGGGAAAATGGCCTTGTCAATCTTCTTGGCATGCTCCTCCTTGCACAGAATCACGCCGCCCCGGGGACCCCGCAGGGTCTTATGGGTGGTGGTGGTCACCACGTCGGCATAGGGCACGGGGGAGGGATGCAGCCCCGCGGCCACCAGGCCGGCAATGTGGGCCATATCCACGAAGAGATAGGCGCCTACCTCGTCGGCAATCTCCCGGAAAGCCTTAAAATCAATGATCCGGGGATAGGCGGAGGCGCCGGCAATGATCATCTTGGGCTTGCACTGTTTGGCCAGGTCGCGGACCTGGTCATAGTCGATGCGGTGGGTTTTGGGGTCCACGCCATAGGGGACAATCTTGTAGTTGATCCCCGAATAGTTCACGGGGCTGCCGTGGGTCAGGTGGCCGCCGTTGTCCAGGTTCATTCCCATAACGGTGTCTCCCACGTTGCACAGGGCCTGATACACTGCGTAGTTGGCCGAAGCGCCGCTGTGGGGCTGGACGTTTGCATGGTCCGCGCCGAAGAGGGCCTTGGCCCGGTCCCGGGCAATGTCCTCCACCACGTCCACACATTCACAGCCACCATAGTAGCGCTTGCCGGGATAGCCCTCGGCATACTTATTGGTGAGCACGGACGAGGCAGCCGCCAGAACGGCCGGGCTGACAAAGTTCTCCGAGGCAATCAGCTCAATATTTCTCCGCTGACGGTCGTACTCCGCCTGCACGGCGTTGCCCACCTGGGGATCTTGCTGGATCAGGAAATCGATGACATCTTTGACCACGATACTCGCTCCTTTTTACATTCAAATTTCTATGATGGCGGGTTTGCGTTTTCCAGCTTATTATACTCCAAACCGAAAAAAAATCCAATGACTATCCTTCCACTTTGTGCTATACTATTTATACGAAAAACAACCCATAGAGAAAAAGGAATCGGTAGTTTTTATGAAAAATTCCAAGGATATTCACGCCATTGTCCAGGCACTCAAAGACTTGTATCCCGATGGCATCTGTTCCCTGCAATACCAAAAGGACTATGAGCTGCTCTTTGCCACCCGCCTCTCCGCCCAATGCACCGATGAGCGGGTCAATCAGGTGACCCCCGCCCTCTTCGCCCGCTTCCCCACCCTGGAGGCCCTGGCGGAGGCAGAGCCGGCCGACGTGGAGCCCTACATCCACTCCTGCGGCTTTTTCCGGGCCAAGGCCAAGGACATTGTCTTTGCCTCCCGCATGCTGCTGGAACAATTCCATGGCAAGGTGCCGGGCACCATGGAGGAGCTGCTCTCCCTGCCCGGGGTGGGCAGAAAAACCGCCAACCTTATTTTGGGCGATGTTCACCACACCCCCGGCGTGGTGGTGGCGGACACCCACTGCATCCGGATCACCGGCCTGCTGGGGCTCACCGACGGCACCAAGGACCCCGGCAAGGTGGAAAAGCAGCTGCGGGCCTGCCTGCCGCCGGAGGAGTCCAACGACTTCTGTCACCGTCTGGTGCTCCATGGCCGGGCGGTCTGCCGGGCACGCAAGCCCGACTGCCCCAACTGTACCCTCCGTCCCTGGTGCGATCACTTTCAAAAAAACGTATAGTCATCTACTTTCTTGGCACACCACGGTTCCCGTGGTGTGCTTTTTCTTTCCCAATACTATATCTCTAATCCTATCGGGCGGATATTTTGACAGCCAGCCATTTGAAATCTTTTACCCATCGAAAGCTACACCTTTTAACAGCTGACTGCTTTTTGTTTCTGGCATAGTTCTGCCCATAAAAAATGACCTGTTCTCCATGAAAAAGGAGAACAGGTCACTCATATTTTTTACTTTCCTCGTTGTTTCTGATACCGCTCATAAATGATCCGCAGCCCGTCCACAATGAGCTGGCTGTCCACCACGTCGATCAGGTCCGTATTGTCCGCGATCAAACGGGCCAGGCCTCCGGTGGCCACCACCTTCACGCCGTCGCCGTATCCCATCTCCGCCTTGGTATGGCGGATGAGATACTCAATGGCGCCGATGTAGCCCATGACAGAACCGGCCTGAATCTGGGCAATGGTGTTCTGGCCCAGGACGGAGGCGGGACGAATGAGCTCAATCCGAGGAAGCATGGCGGCCTGGCGGAACAGCGCGTCCGTGGAGACCCGGACCCCGGCCAAAATACTCCCGCCCAAATAGATCCCCTTCTCATCCAGGGCATCCACTGTGGTGGCGGTCCCAAAGTCCAGCACCACCAGAGGCTTTCCATACTTCTCCATCGCCGCCACACAGGAGACCGCCCGGTCCGCACCCAGGTGGTCCTCCCCTTCATACTGGATGCCCGGCGACACATCGTCATCAATGAGAATGGGCTTTTTTCCAAAATACTTGACAATGGCACTGGTGAGCGTATACATCACCTGGGGCACCACGGAGGCGATGATGATATCGCAGACCTGGTCCGTGGACAGATTGAACCGCCGAAAGTATTCACACACCGTCAGCCCAATCTCATCCGAGGTCCGGTTGGCGTCTGTCATCAGGCGAAAACTCCCCACGAGTTCCTTCCCCTCCAATAGGCCGAACACCATATTGGTGTTTCCTACATCAATGGCCATCAGCATGTCGTGTTTCCTCCTATTGCCTTACCAGGAATTCCCTTTTCCCGGTTTTCTGGCCGAATTTCCGGGAAACAGGAAGATGGAACGATCATAGCACACTCCTTGCGGTTTTTCCAGACCCAATTTTCTTTTTCTGCGTTCTGACAGGCACATCCATCTCCATCGGCTCATATAATGGGACAGCAATACCCGGAAGGAGACCATGTTATGCAAAATTTCGCAGATCAACTCAGTTCCAATCCCCAGGCCAAGCAGCTGTTGGAAAACCAGAAGGCCATCCGCCAGATGCTGGCCAACCCGGAGACCCGCAAGGTCCTCCAGTCCCTGCAAAAAAAGAACGTGGGCCGCCTGCAGGCCGCGGCGCAGTCCGCCCTGCAGGGGGATACCACTGCCCTGAGCAGCGTTCTGCAGGAGCTCTCGTCAGACCCCCAAGCGGCCAAGGCCATGGAGCAGCTGAACAAAACCTTAAACAAGTAATCCGCCTGGTCCGTTGGAAAGGAGGGGATTCCCCATGGCCGACTTTGAAGAAGCACTCAACTCTCTGCTGGCAGACCCTGACGCCATGGGACAGATCATGTCCCTGGCCGGAAAGCTGGGGATGGGGACGGAGTCCCCTCCTTCCCCCGGGGAAGCGGCCCCCCAGCCGGAATCCGCCGCCCCGCCCCCCTTCGCCCCAGAGCAGTTGGGGCAGATGGGCCGCCTGCTGGAACTGTTCCAGGCCAGCCGCCAGTCCAACCAGGAGGCCGACGCCCTGATCGCCGCGCTCCGGCCCTTCCTGCGGGAGGAGCGCCAGAAAAAGCTGGACCAAGCCATCCAACTGGCCGGGCTGTCTCGGGCAGCCCGGCAGGCCTACCGCCTATGGAAAGAGGGTGAGCTCCATTTATAATGCCTACATACCAGGAGGCGGTCCCTATGAAAAAATCCCGGAGGAACATCCCCCGGGATTTGAGTCTATGTTTTCTTCCCTGCTGGGCTCCAAAGGCACCGGCGGGCTGTCCGGCCTGCTGGGCAAATTGGGGCTGGGAAAACTGGACAGCGGAGATATCCTTCTTCTGCTGATCCTCTTTCTCCTGTGGCGGGAAGGGGATCATTTTGATCTGGTCCTCCTGCTGGCCCTGGCCTTTCTATTCCTCCGGGACAGTGACACTTGAGCTCTCATGGAGGATGGTGCCGTCAGGCAGAGAAAAGACGATGCCATCCTCCAGCGGGGCACGCAGCTGGGTCTCCGTCATCTCATAGACCTTGGTATCCTCCTCATACGTCTCCGCCGCGCAGAGCAGCCCGGTATCCGTGTCAATCCAGTAGCGATCCAGGACGTCCTGGGACCGTTTCACCTCCACAAAGATACAGTACGCCTCGTTTTTCTCCTCATAGCTGGCCGCGCTAATCTGTTCTGTATCCAGCTCCAGCACATCCTCATAGGTGGGAATCCGCTGGGCCAGATCAGCGGTGTCATCCCCGGCGTCCACCTCCTGCCAGGCGCGGTCCCCGGCATACCAAAGGCGGAGCTTTCCCTCCCCCACCAGCCGGTATTGGGTGCTTCCCCCTGTGGTGATGGCCGTACGAACATACCCTCCCTCCGCCCAAATTTCCACCGGGTCAGCGGAGCTTCCTCCCGCCCAGAACAGACGGACGGTCAGTTGGCGATAATAACTCTCCGGGCGGGAGAGACTGGCGATGACACTCTGCACCGTATCCGGCCGAACCTCCACCGGCAAGAAGTCTCTCCCCTCCGTGCTCACAGCCTCCTGATTGACATCGGGGAGTACCACCTCCGGCGCACGTCCTGTCAGCGCAGGCAGGCCGAGGCTCACAAAGACCGCGGCAAACACAGTCACCGCAATGGCGAGGACCAAAATGGTCCGGTTCTTCTGGTCCATGGAACACAGCCCACCCCCTTTCCTGACTGCTCCAGACGATGGCCCATCATCCGGCGGAGAATTCCTCCGGCGGCTGGTCCCGCAGCCCCCGCTTCCACAGGATGGCATCCACAATCCGCCGGCAGGCCTGACCGTCTCCATAGGGATTGACCGCCTGGGCCATGGCGCGGTAGGCGGCCGGGTCGGTCAGCAGACGGGCGGCATGGCCGTAAATCACGTCTTCCTCCGTCCCCGCCAGCAGCACCGTTCCCGCCGCCACGGCCTCAGGGCGCTCGGTCTCCCGGCGCAGCACCAGAACGGGCCGGCCCAAGGCGGGGACCTCCTCCTGCAGTCCGCCGGAATCCGTCATCACAAAGGCGGACCGGGCCATGACATTGTGCATTTCATCCGGGGTAAGAGGTTCGATCAAATGGATTCTGTCGTGGCCGGACAGGTGGGCCCGGGCCGCCTCCTGCACCACCGGGGACAGATGCACTGGATAGACAAGCTCCACTTGGGGGAAATCCTCCACGATCCGGCGGAGGGCCCGCATGATGTTGGTCATGGGCTGCCCATAGTTCTCCCGCCGGTGGCAGGTCACCAAAATCACTTGTTTTCCCGTGTAGTCCAAGGTATTCAGCAGCTGGCTCCGGAAGCGATAGTCCGGCCGGACCGTCGTCTTCAGAGCGTCAATGACGGTATTCCCCGTGACGAAAATCCCCTCCCGGAGCCCCTCCCGGAGCAGGTTCTCCCGGTTTGCCCGGGTGGGGCAGAAATGGAACTCCGCCAAGTCGCCCACCAGGGTCCGGTTCATCTCCTCGGGGAAGGGGGAGTATTTGTCCCAGGTCCGCAGGCCCGCCTCCACGTGGCCCACCGCAATTTTCTGATAAAAGGCTGCCAGCGCCCCGGAAAAGGTGGTAGACGTGTCCCCATGGACCAAAACCAGGTCCGGCTTTTCCCGGGAAAAGACCTCCTCCATTCCCAGAAGGCACTTGCTGGTGATGGTGTACAGGCTCTGGCGGGCCTCCATGATATCCAGATCGTAGTCCGGTTGGATGGCAAACAGCTGGAGCACGTCGTCCAGCATCTGCCGGTGCTGGGCGGTGATGCAGCAGATGCTCTGAATCTCAGCTCTGCTCTCCAGTTCCTTTACCAGAGGGGCCATCTTCACCGCCTCCGGGCGGGTCCCGAAGATCGTCATGACTTTCAATGGCATGGTCATTGGACTCCTTTTCTTTTGTTTTTTCCTGGTGGTTCTCATTGTGGCTGAGAAAAATTTTCCCGGAGATCAGCCCCGCCAGGCACAACGCACACAGCAAAACCATGGCTTTCAAGGCCCCGCTGGTGGTGAGGACCACCGCAGACAGGCCCAAAATGGCACTGATCACGTAGAGGATGGCCACCGCCTGCTTTTGGTTAAAGCCCATGTCAATCAGCCGGTGATGCACATGACTGCGGTCCGGCGCCATGGGGCTCTGGCCCTTGGCCAACCGCCGCAGGATAGCAAAGCAGGTGTCAAACAGAGGCAGGCCCAGCATCAAGAAGGGCACCGCAAAGGAAATGATGGTGTAAAACTTGAATAGGCCCTGGATGGACACCGTGGCCAGGACAAAGCCCAGGAAGGTAGAGCCCGTATCCCCCATAAAAATCTTCGCCGGGTTCAAATTATAGGGCATAAATCCAATGCACCCTCCGGCCAGCGCCGCCATCATCAGCGCCACCACATTCTCACTGACCAGCATGGCAATGACCAGCATGGTCAGGGAGCTGATGGTCGCCACCCCCACCGCCAGGCCGTCCAGACCGTCAATGAGGTTGACCGCGTTGGTGATGGCAACAATCCAAATGACGGACAGGGGGACCGCCAGGGAGCCCAAGGTCCAGTAGGGATTCTCACTGAAAATATTGGGGTTGGACAGAACCTGGATCACGTTGCCATGGAGCACCGCCACCAGGGCCGCCGCAATCTGCACCAGCAGCTTGGGCAGGGCGGGCAGGGCGTAGATGTCGTCGAAAATACCCAGGATCACGATGATCACGCCCCCCAGCAGCATCCCCCGCATGGAGGAGCTCATGGGCACAAAAATCAGGGTACTGAGGAGAAAGCCCAGGAAAATCGCCAACCCGCCCATCCGGGGGATGGGATGGTTGTGCATCCGTCGGTTGTCTTTGGGCACGTCCACCGCGCCCACCATCTGGGCAATGGATTTCACCACCGGTGTGGCAATGAAGGAGATCAGCAGAGCAGCCACCAGCGCCGCTGCAATCCGCGCGATGGCCGGCAATTCCATTGTCATTCTATTGTAACACTCCTTTGGGTCTTAGGGGTTGGGGACCGCCGCGAGAGGCAGGTCTGAGCCGCTCCCCCGTCAGCGGGGAACGAAGCCCACCTTCTTATGCACTTTACGCAGGGTCCGGTTCGCCATGGCAGCGGCCTTTTCCGCCCCCTGGCGGTAGAGGCTCTCCAAATAGGCCTTGTCCGCCAGCAGGCGCTGGGTCTCCTCTCGAATGGGGCGGAGTGCCTCCACCACGGCCTCTCCTACCGCAGGCTTAAACGCGCCATAGCCCTGGCCGGAGAATTCCTGCTCCACCGCCTCCGGGCTCTTGCCCGTTACCGCCGCATAAATCTCAATCAGGTTCGAGACCCCGGGCTTATCCGGGGAACGATAGACGCCGCCCTCGCTGTCGGTCACCGCCCGTTTGAACTTGCGCAGGATGACCTCCGGCGGGTCCATCACCAGGATGTAGGAATTCTCATTGGTGCTGGACTTGCTCATCTTCTTGTCCGGCTCACTCAGAGACATCACCCGGGCCGCGACCTTGGGAATATAGGCCTCCGGCATGGTAAAGACCTCCCCGTAAATGCCGTTGAACCGCTGGGCGATGTTCCGGGTCAGCTCCACATGCTGCCGCTGATCCTCCCCCACGGGAACCAAGTCGGTCTGGTAGAGAAGGATATCCGCCGCCATCAGGCTGGGATAGGTAAACAAGCCCGCGTTGACGTTGTCCGCGTGGGCCGCCGACTTGTCTTTGAACTGGGTCATCCGGCTCAGTTCCCCGTACATGGTATAGCAGTTGAGGGTCCAGGCCAGTTCCGCATGCTGGGGCACATGGGACTGAATAAAAATGGTGCTCTTTTCCGGGTCCAGACCACAGGCAATAAACTGGGCATAGAGCTCCAGGGTCTGCCGGCGGAGCGCCGCCGGGTCCTGTCGGACGGTGATGGCATGCTCATCCGCGACACAGTAAAGGGCGTGATAGTCCTCCTGCAGAGAAACCCAGTTGCGCAGGGCGCCCAGATAGTTTCCCAGGGTAATCTTTCCGCTGGGCTGTGTGGCGCTGAAAATAATCTTTTTCTCGTGTTCCATAATACCTCCGTGGGCAAGAATCCACCCTTTTTCTTGTCAGAAAGCCGATCCGGCTCAATTTTCATGTCTTTTTATCTTACCACAACAACCCCCTCCGTGCAAGAATTCCCGCGATAAACCTTGACAATTTCCCGTGCGAATTTTAGAATATTACCCAGAAAAACGATACTTTAATTTGGGAGGCCTTTCCTATGGATATGACCTGGTTTGACGAGCTGGAGGCAAAGATCCCCAAGGGGACTGTCCGCACCCGGTTCGCCCCGTCGCCCACCGGATACATGCACGTGGGCAATCTCCGCACCGCCTTGTACACCTGGCTCATCGCCCGGAAAGCCGGCGGCCAATTCATCTTCCGCCTGGAGGACACCGACCAGACCCGGCAGGTGGAGGGGGCCACGGAGCTCATCTACCGTACCATGGCCGAGTGCGGATTGACCCACGACGAGGGCCCCGATGTGGGCGGCCCGGTGGGGCCGTATATCCAGACCCAGCGCCGGGGGCTCTATGGCAAATTCGCCGAGCTGCTGGTGGAGAAAGGCCACGCCTATTACTGCTTCTGCGAGAAAGCGGAGTCTGAGGAGGACAGCGGAGATTTTGACCGGGCTGAGGACCCCTGCCGCTGCCTGTCCCAGCAGGAGGTCGCGGCCCAGTTGGCCGCCGGCAAGCCCTATGTCATCCGGCAGAAAATCCCCCATACAGGGACCACCACCTTCTCCGACGCCTCCTTTGGGGAGATCACCGTGGAAAACAGCACCTTGGACGACCAGGTTCTGATGAAGCGGGACGGCCTGCCCACCTATAATTTTGCCAATGTCATTGACGATCATCTCATGGGCATTACCCATGTGGTTCGGGGCAGCGAATACCTCTCCTCCTCTCCCAAGTATAACCTGCTCTACGAGGCCTTTGGGTGGGAAATTCCCACCTACATTCACTGTTCCCCCGTCATGCGGGATGCCCAGCACAAGATGTCCAAGCGCCATGGGGACCCCTCTTACGAGGACCTGAAAGCCCAGGGCTATCTCACCGAGGCCATCCTCAACTATGTGGCTCTGCTGGGCTGGTCTCCCCGGGGAGAACTGGCGGAACAGGAATTCTTTACCCTGGAGGAACTGGTACAGGCCTTTGACATCACAGGGATCTCCAAATCCCCCGCGATCTTTGACCTGGAGAAGCTCAACTACTTCAACAGCGCCTACTTAAAGGCCCTCTCACCGGAAGCTTTTCTGGCGGTGGCGGAGCCCTATCTGAAACAGGGGATCACCAATCCGTCCATTGACCTGCGACTGGTGGCCCCCCTGGTACAGACCCGTCTGAATACCCTGACGGAGATTCCCCCCATGGTGGATTTCTTCGACCGGCTGCCGGAATACAGCAATACGCTCTACCTCCATAAGAAAATGAAAACCAACGAGGAGAACTCGCTGGAAGCTCTCCACCTGGTGGTACCGGTCTTCCAGGCCATGACCGAGTGGTCCTTCCAGGCCATCCACGACGCCCTTCTCCACCTGGCCGAGGCCCAGGGTCTGAAAAACGGCCGGATCATGTGGCCGGTTCGCGTGGCCGTCTCCGGCAAGGCCACCACCCCCGGCGGCGCGGTGGAGCTGTGCCACATCTTGGGCAAGGAGGAGACCCTGCGCCGGGTCCAGCAGGGCATCCGGCAGCTGACTCCGCAGGCATGAGTTGCCGTTTTTGCCATGCGTCCCAACGGGAGGGTATGACCCTGGAAAGCGCCCTGAATACTAAGATATAACGTTAAAACGCACCTATTCGAGGGGGAATCCACGATGGAATCTATCTCTATGATTCTATTAGGCGTGATTTTGGTTGTACTGGGAATCTGCAATTTTAGAGGGCATATCGAAAGCGTTCATTGGTACAATCGTATGAGAGTGTCCAAAGAGGACCAACCGCTATATGGCAAGTGCATGGGGACCGGCACTGGTATAATGGGAATCAGTCTCATTCTCACGGGTGCGCTGCAGCGATTTTCAGCGAGAGAATACCATTTTTATATTCTCTTAGTGGGTGTGGTGATCGGTCTGATTGTTATCCTCTATGCACAATTCAAATATAACAGGGGCTTAGTTTAATCGTGCGACTTTTGTCTGTACGTAAATGAGAAACAGCAGCTCGTCAAACAGTGGCGATGTATTGAGCAAAAGGGGCTGACCCAAAATTGGGTCAGCCCCTTTTCATGCTTTTCAATCTATCCAATTCCGTTCTCCCAGGAAACTCTACTTTGAAACCGCAAACGGGAATGGGGTAGAAAGCAAAACGCCATCCCCCCCTCTCAGGTCCCTGTCGCCCTGTCTTGGGCAATCACTTGGAGAATGGTCTCTGCCGCCTGCGGGGCGCCTCCACTTTCCCGAAAGCTCTGGGCAATGGTTGCGGCATGGGCCCGATAACCGGGATCGGACAGCGCTATACCAATGGCTTGGGCAATGGCTTGCGGGCTGTCATCGGGCAGCAGAAGTCCCGCCCCCAAGGCCAGCACCCGATTGGCAACGCCCCTCTGCTCCTGGGTTTGCGGGCAGCAAACCAGGGGCACGCCAAAGAAAAGGGCCTCGCTCACACTGTTCATCCCACAGTGAGTGAGGAAAACATCCGCCGCCGCCAGCACCCCGATTTGATCCACCATCGCCTCTACCTGTACGTTCGCCGGAAGGGGTCCCAGGGCATGGAGCACTGATTCCCGGCCCACCGCCATCACCACCCGGTACGGCGTCTCCCCTAAGGCCGTTAGGCAGGACCGATAAAAGGGGAGGTTTTGATTGTTCACCGTGCCCAGGGAAATATAGACGGTTTTTTGTGGGCTGGGCGCCAGGGGCTGCCGGATGGGACGGAGGGAGGGGCCCACAAAGACATATCGCGGGGAGAAGGTCTCCACCGCCGGCTGGAAATATCGGGAGGTGTAGACGATGGTATGGGTCGCGTTGTCATTCTCCAAAATGGAGAAAACATTTTTCACCGGATATCCGTATGCCCGCAGACGACGCAAGCTTCTGTGAATTTTCGGCATCGCCCGCACCATGGAAAACAGGTTCCCCATCCCCTGCCCCATGACCTTCGCGGAGGCCCGGTTAAAGGCAAAGGTGGTGGTGGAGGAGAGAAAGGGAATCCCCAGCTTTTGGGCCGCCAGCTTGCCCCAAAACGCCATGGAATCCGCTACGATCCCATCGGGGGCAATCCGTTCCATATCCCGGCAGATCTTCTCATCCAGGGCCAGTGTGGCGCGGACAATCAGGTCAATGGAAAAGGCCAAATCCTTGCCCACCCGGGCGCTGTCCTCCGGGGAGGGCGTCATCCCCAACGCGGCATCGTCACAGGGGACAAAGGTCGCGCCGGCTTCTTGAATGACCTTTTGAAAGGGCGCGAAGGAATAGTACCAGACCTGATTCCCCCGGGCAACCAGCTCCCGCACCACACCCAGGGTGGGGTTGGTGTGCCCATAGGCCGGGATGTTGAAAAAGACCAGCTTACTCATGGCTCCACCTGGGGATTTTCCCGGAAAACCTGCTGAAACAGCGACGCAAACGATTCCTTTTCCGGGATGGCGAGCCCCCGCTTTTCATCGGCCAAAAGGAGCAACGTATCCCCCGGCTGAATGGAAAAAAGCGTACGGGCCTCCTTGGGAATCACAATCTGACCCTTGGCGCCAACGGTGACCGTCCAAGCATGGGTCCCCTCGGGTCCTTTCATGGCAATCCCTCCAAAAAGTATGATTTGTATGACAAATTATACTTTTAATCTCTTCTCCTGTCAAGGGGAGGCGGTCACAGTTGAAAGGGGTCCTTGATCCGCAAGGCCTCCAAACCCTCGGGGCGGAGAATCGCATACCCCGCCGGGGTCTTGCGCAGCAGCCCGCCTTTGACGAAATCGGACAGGACAGAGAGCAGATGCCGGTAGCTCACCCCCAAATAGGCCGCTGTCTGGGTATGGGGCTCACAGTAAAGCCCCTGGCGCTGCGACTGGAGAAGGAAGGTCGCCAGGCGGTTTTTCAGAGGATACATTTGATTGCAGGCAGCGGTGCTGGTGACGCGGATGGCCTTTTCATTGGAAAAAATACAGAGCTGCCGGAGAAAAACAGGGTCGTTCAGCATCTCCTCCCGGCATTCCTCCAGGCGAATCATCCAGCCGGCACAATCCGTTCTGGCGGTGACGCCGCTGGTTACCTTCTGCACACCCAAAAGCTCCATTTCGCCCAGAAAACACGGCCCTTCCACAAAGTCCAAGATGGTGACAGCGCCGTTCTCATGGCTCATGGTACACCGGGCTTTTCCCTCCTCCAGGTACAACAGCTGGGTGGCCTTCTGCCATTCTGGGAAAATGACCGTGCCGCTGGGGTAACGCACCGGGCTGGCATAGGGGGTGATGTCAAAAGAGAACAATTCACCCAGGGATTTTCGTTCCATATTCGTCCCTCCTCTGTGAGATTTCTCCTATGACTCTACCACAAAATTGGGTAAAATGGAACCATCACGCTGATCAGGGGGTATCCTATGTCTGCTGTTTCCTTCCTTGCCATTCAAGCCTTGGGCCTGGTCCCCTCCATTGTCTGCTTCACCTCTTTGCAGAGTGGCAGCCGGCTGCGGATTCTGCGCCTTCAGATGGTCTGCTCGGTCCTCTGGGCCTGCCACTATGGGCTGCTGGGGGCCTACACGGCAGTTCTGACCAACGGCGTTGGGTTGTTTCGGGCCGTTCTCTGCTACCATAACGATAAGCCCTGGGCCAAAAGCCGGGGCTGGGTGGCACTCCTACTGGGTCTGTACGCGGGCTGCGCCCTGCTCACCTGGGATGGCCTCTACTGCCTGCTCCCCTGCCTGTCCATGGCCTGCACCACCTTGGCCCTGTGGACCCACAACATGCCCCGGACCCGCCTGCTTTTTCTTCTCAACTCCCCGCCGCTGCTGGCGTATAACTTGATCACAGGGGCGTACAGCTGCGCTCTGGTGGAGGTCTGCGCCCTCATTTCCTTTGCCGTGGCCATCTATCGCTTTGACCTCCGGGGAAAGAAAGCCCGTCTTCCCCAGCGGTAACCTCTCCCCTCCTCCGGCTGCGCCGGCGGTGTTTCAGCAAAAAAAGATCCAGCCGAAATCGGCTGGATCTTTTTGTTAGACACGTTTTCCGCGCCAAGCGCGAAACACTAAGTAAATTAGTGGCCCTTGCCGGACAGAACAGCGCCAGAGATAACGATCTTCTGGATCTGGTTGGTGCCCTCGAAGATGCAGTAAGCCTTGATGTCGCGGAACAGCTTCTCCACGCAGTCTTCCTTCATGTAGCCCTTGCCGCCCATCAGCTGGATGGCGTCGGTGCAGACTTCCATAGCGGACTGGGTAGCGAACATCTTAGCCATAGCAGCTTCCTTGGAGAAGGGCAGGCCCTTGCTCTGCAGGTCGTTGGCGTGGGAAACCAGCTGACGAGAAGCCTCAATCTTGGTGGCCATGTCAGCGATCATCCACTGAATGCCCTGACGCTTGGAAACAGGAGCACCGAAGGTGACTCTCTCCTTGACGAAAGCAATGGCCTCGTCCAGAGCGCGGCGAGCGATACCAACAGCCAGAGCACCCACGCAAGCACGGGACTTGTCCAGGGTCTTCATAGCGAAGCCGAAGCCCTTGCCCAGGCCAGCCTCACCACCAACCAGGTTGGCAGCGGGAACACGGACGTTGTCGAACTTCAGGGAGCAGGTGGAGATGGTACGGAAGCCGCTCTTGTCCTCATACTTGGTGACAGAGAAGCCGGGGGTGCTGGTGGGAACCATGAAAGCAGAGATGCCCTTGGTGCCAGCGGTGGGATCGGTAGAAGCGAACACGCAGACGATGTCGGCCTCGCCGCCGTTGGTGATGAAGCACTTCTCACCGTTGATGACCCACTCGTCGCCGTCCTTGACAGCAGTGGTCTTCACGTTGGAAGCGTCGGAACCGGACTGGGGCTCGGTCAGAGCGAACGCAGCGTAGCCCTTGCCCTCCAGGATGTGCTTGGAGAAGTACTGAACCTGCTCGGGGGTGCCGCCGATCAGAATGGGCTTCAGAGCCAGGTTGGTGGTCTGCATGACGGAAGCGAAGTTGCCGTCATAGTAGCCCATCTCTTCGTACATAACCTCAGCGGTAGCCAGGTCGACCTTGTTGCCGCCGTACTCCTTGGGAATCTCGAAGGAGTTCAGGCCCAGCTTGAACGCCTTTGCATAGGGCTCAAAGGGGATTGCCTTGGAAGGGTCAACAACCTTGTCCCAATCCAGCATGATGGGCTCAATTTCCTTCTTGCAGAAATCGCCAATCACTTCTACCCAATGCTTCTGTTCTTCAGTCAGTAACCGCATGATAATCTACCTCCATAATAAATTCGAGTTGCGCTGACAAAATCGCCCGCTCTGTGCAGAGCAAGCTAAAACACTGCCCATTCCCCGGAGGCCCGGAGGCAGGGCAACTGTTCTCAATATAATTAAGGGGAATCCAGCCAAGAAAGGGCGCTGGTTTGCGTTTTTTCCGCTTTCCTTTGCCGCAGACCCATTAATCTACATACTCAATGATACTGCCTAATTTCAACAAAATAAATCGGACTGATTAACTAAATTCTTAGTTTTTATACTACACATTTCTAATACACCTGAAGGAAATTCTCCCCTTGGATCAGAAGCGGTAATCCTCCTGCGCCAGCGGACGGATCACCCGCCGGTAGGCTCGCCTGAGATAGAAGGCCGCCAATGCCCCAGCCAGGACTTCTGCCACCGGGAAGGACCACCAGACCAGGTTGAGCTCTCCCGTCAGGGAAAACAGGTAGGCCAACGGGAGCACCAGCACCAGCTGGCGGAAAATAGAGATGGACATGCTCAGCAGCCCCTTCCCCAGGGCCTGGAACACCGAGGAGGCGACAATGGTGAAGCCGCCCACCAAAAAGCACAGGCTCAAAGTCCGCAGGGCAGGCACGCCAATGGCCAGCATCTCCTCCGAGGCCTGGAACACGCCCAGCAGCTGGACCGGAAAGATCTGAAACACCACCACGGCCACCACCATGATGCCCACCGCGTAGGCAATGGCCAGCTTGATGGTCTGCATAATGCGTGCCGGTTTTCGGGCGCCGTAGTTGTAGGCAATGATGGGGACCATGCCGTTGTTCATCCCAATGATGGGCAGGAAAGCAAAGCCCTGGAGCTTAAAATAGACCCCGTACACAGCGGTGGCGGTCTCGGAGAAGGTCACCAGAATCTGGTTCAGCCCGAAGATCAGCAGAGAGGACACCGTCTGGAGCAGAATGGACGGAATGCCCACCCCGTAAATCCGGGCAATCACCGGCTTGCTGGGCCGCAGGCCGGACAGGGAAAGGCGGATTTCCGGGTTTTTCCGCAGGTTGTAATAGAGCCCCATCCCCGTACCCACCATCTGGCTGAGTACCGTGGCCAGCGCCGCGCCGGCCACCCCCATCCGGGGAAAACCCATCAGGCCGAAGATCATAATGGGGTCCAAGACAATGTTCAGACCCGCCCCCACCATCTGGATGACCATGCTGTAAAAGGTCTTGCCCGTGGACTGGAGCAGCCGGGACAGGAGGACCTGGCCAAAGCAGCCAATGGACAGGACCAGAATGATGGACAAGTAATCGCACCCCAAGGCAATGATCTCAGGGTCCTCCACTTGGGCCGTGAAATACAAGCGGGAGCCAAAGACCCCCAGGAGCGCGAAGACGCCGTAACTCACCAACCCCAAAAAGATGGCGTTGCCGGCCGTTCGATTCGCCATGACAAAATTCTTCTCCCCCAGGTTCCGGGAGAGCAAGGCGTTGATGCCCACGCCGGTGCCGGTGGCCACGGCGATCATCAGGTTCTGCATGGGATACGCCAGAGAGACCGCGGTCAACGCGGCCTCGCTGATGTAAGAGACAAACATACTGTCTACAACGTTGTACAGGGCCTGGATGAGCATGGAGAGCATCATGGGCCCCGACATGGTCAGCAGCAACCGGTGGACGGGCATAACACCCATTTTATTTTCCTGGGCCGGTTGGGGCTGCTGGTTCATTTTTCCGTCCCCCCCGGGAAGGATTCCGCCGCATGCTTCAGGACTTCCACGGCAAAATCCACCCCATAGACACTGCTGATGGCCAGGTGGTAATGGCGGGCGTCCCCCCACTTATTCTGGGAAAAATAGTTGTAGAAGGCGGCCCGCTTCTTATCCTTTTTGCGGACAAAGTCCTCCATATTTCCGGCCTCTTTCTCATAGACCTTCTGGGCCCGGTCCGCCCGGAAAGCCACCGGCGCGTGGATGAAAACGCTCAGCAGGTCCTTCCGCTCCCGCAGGACATAGTCCGCGCAGCGGCCGACGATCACGCAGGGCCCCTCCTGGGCCACCTGGCGGATGATCTTGCTCTGCACCAAAAAGATTTGGTCGTTCATGGGCAGCTGCTGGGCGCTCATGTACAGGCCATAGAGAAAGCTGGTGGACTTCATCTGCTCGGTTTTCTTGATGTACTCCTCCGACAGGCCGCTCTCCTTGGCCGCCATAAAGATGAGTTCCTTGTCATAGAACGGGACCCCAAGCTCCTTGGCCAGCCGCTCACCGATGGCCCGGCCCCCGGAGCCATATTCTCTGGAAATGGTAATCACTGGATAGTGCATGCCGTTCCTCCTTCATGGGATGATCTTTCCCTTTTCAAAAGACCCACCAGGCCCCGCCGCTGGCAGGGACCGCGTGGGTCTTTCGAATGGTGGGTTTGGTGCAAGTAAGCCTGTAAGCCGGGTTCTGTTTTGACAGCCATCTATCTAGGCGTACCGTTGCCGGCACGCTCCAGCCACCTCCCCGGGGAGACCGGGCCAGTCATGTTCCCCTCCACGGTGTTGCTCCGAATAGAGTTTACAGCACCGGACACTTCCGCGCCGGCGGGTGAGCTCTTACCTCACCTTTCCACCCTTACCCAGCCGGAGCCGGGCGGTATCTCTCTGTTGCACTTGTCCTGAAGTCGCCTTCGGCGGGCGTTACCCGTTATTCTTGCCCTATGGAGCCCGGACTTTCCTCACGGACGGCCTTTCGGCCTGCCCCCGCGGCTGTCCAGCTTGCTTGCTCTTTTATTTTACTCAATTCCGCCCCCCTTGTCAATGCGCGGGACCCCTTTGAAATCCGATTTTATTCCCCTGAAATCATCCCCTTGTCAATTGGGGTGCCCTCCCGAAAAGCCATCTCACCGCCCCTGTTCTATCCCTCCCTCCTCTTGTTCGGTTGGTTTTTCTCCCTCACTCTGGGATGCCTCCCTTTCTTGCGTGCTGTCAGACCTGCCCGGCGGCTGTCTTTCTTCCCTTCCCTGGTCGCCACCCATGGGACCCATACCACCGATGGCCTGTGCGCCTTCCATTCCCTCCCCCATGTCAGAAATGGACAGGGAAGAAGCATCTACCAGCGCGCTGTCATCTGCCTGCTGGCCATCCGTGGTAGAAGGAATGGTCCCATCCAGCTGGCCTCGAATACTCTGGGCCCGAAGCTGGCAGAAGGCTTTCAGGGTTGAAACCCCCGTTTCAAATTCGTCATAGGTACAAAACTTGGTGGGGTCTCTTTCCACATAGGGTGCAATCATAGCCGACACTTGGTCAAACTCTGTCTCAAAAGCGCCGCTTTCAAAATATGTCGTGATAAACTGGTCATAAAGGGCATGGTACTGCTGCGTATAGGTCTCCTCCTGGAAAATCCAAGCTACCATAGGCCGGTCCTCGGTGCTGCCGCTGGAGACCGGGGAGTCAATGGGATCATTGACCACACTGGTGGCGTCGCTGCCCCCCAGGAAGCCTCCAAAGGCCAGGTTATAGTCCCAGGGGATCATGGACAGCACACCATCCTCTTCATAGAGGTAATAGTTGTGGACTATCATCCCGGTGTAGCTGTCGTAATTGCAGACAAAGTTGTGGACCACAAAGTAGCGCATGACCTCTTCCACATTCACCACGGAAGAGATATCTTCCCCTTCGTTGAGAGTTTTCAAAGACCGGATCAGCCGGGTTTTATCCTGGTCAGTTACCGCAGTCTTGGCGTTTTCAAAGATATTGGAATAGCTGCTGAACGCGTCGTCAGTATAAATGAGTTTCACATCGTCGGAACTCATGCCCCCCATACCACCGCCCTGGCCGGGGTCAAATTCTTCCATTCCCTCCGGCAGTTCTCCCTGGGGCATGGCTGGAGGCATTTCCTCCTGATTCCAGTCGTCCGTACCCTGGATGTCCCCCTGGGAGATACCCTGTTCTGCCTGGGTCTGGGCAGAGTCTGTTTGGCTGTCCTCTCCCGCTTTCTGTCCGTTGGGGGGCGTCAAATGAGAAAAGTCGAAGTCTGCCGGCAGTTCAACGTCACCCCCGACTTCCCCGTCGCCCATGCTCATGACGCTGTCAGGTTTGTAAAGTTCCCCGGAGCCATCGCCGTAGTTGCGCTCCAGGAAGCTCTCCTCTACTCCTTCCACCGCCAAGTAGAGCCCCCATTCCTCTCCGTTGACGGTGATATACGCATAGCTGCACAGAGGCGCGTCCACTCCGAACTCCTGCATCATCCGATAGCTCAAGTAATCCTTCATGTAAGTGTTATCCTGAATAATGTTGTTCAGATTCAACTTATCCAATCCCTGATATTGGATACCATCTTGATAATGGTCAAATTCCAGTTTAAAACTGTACCGATCGTTGCCATAGTTTTTGACTTGGGTCAGGGAGGTATTTCCTTTGGCGCGGATTCCCACCTCCCGGACTGTCTGGCCGTCGATGGTCACATCGCACATGACGTATTCCTCATTCTCGCAGTCCTCCAGAAAACCTTCCCAGTCATCCATGGTAATCTCAATGGTGTGGACCTGGTCGGTACTGAAGAGACCGGTCTCATATTCTTTTTCCATCCCACTCCGTTCGCCACTGGCTCCCATTCCGGCAAAAAGGATCAGAACACCAGCCAGAACCGTCAGGATTATCAGAAGTGCAATGCGATCAATGTGCTTGTGGGTTGACATTGGTCCGCCTCCTTATCCCATGTAGTCTCCGTTGTAGCTGACCAGCACAGCACTGCGGACCCCCTCCAGGGCAGCAATATCATTGATAAAATCTGTTCCATCACCCTTCAGCCGGACCTCCAAGTTGAGTTCCACACTTCCCTGCTGCGCCGTTTTGCTCTTAACCACGCACCGTTGAACCTGGGTTTTCAAATACTCTACCGCCCGGTGTTCGCTTGCCTGGCCGTCACACTGAAGTACGGCGATATAGGGGCGCACATGGGGTTTGCGGTTGGCAAAGGCCAAAAGAATAACCCCAATCACCCCGCTGCCAAGGACGGCCAGAGGAATCATCCCTGCCGCCAAGACAATGCCAACTGCAATGGACCAGAAGAGAAAAGCAATGTCCAAAGGCTCTTTGATGGCCGTACGGAAGCGCACGATAGACAGGGCACCCACCATGCCCAGGGACAAGACCACATTGGATGTAACGGCCAGAATGACCAAAGTAGTGATCATGGTCAGAGCCAGGAGCGTAACCCCAAATCCTGAAGAATACATAACTCCAGCATAGGTTTTTTTATAAATCAGAAAAATGAACAGCCCCAGAGCAAACGCCAGAGCCAAGGCAATAAGGGCGTCTGGAATACTGACGCTGGACAAGTTCTCCATAAAGCTGGACTTGAAAATATCGCTGAACGTTGTCATAAAAAACAGTTCCTTTCTCAATCATACATGCGGCAAACGGCATATTTAGAAAATGCCTCTGCCCGACGGCGGGGAATCTGCACAGCATCCCGAATCACGTCGGGGAGAAACGCGTCCCATTTGACCTCCAGAATGGCGGTGGCATCCCGGGCGGGAATGGTAATACACTCTGGATTTAAAAAATCCACACACCGCAGCCCTGTGCGTAGTTGATGGTCCAGAGTCACCCGGACATTGCCAGGGCCATAGACGAAGGGCTCCCGAATATAGTCCACTAAAGTACGGGGACGCAGCCCTTGTAACTTCATCTTGCAGCAGAGCTCTTGCAGCAGAGGATTGCCGCTGGCCATCATCCAGTTTGTCTCCCCGTTCATCAGAGCTTGCACCTGGTCTGGGGTCAGACGTACCTTCTCCTTACGCCCCAAACCATTCCGCTTGCTTTTCTTCTCCAGATGAATCAAAGAGAAGTCTCTGTTGTAGCAGCGGATACGAAACTTCTCCCGGCCATTGACCCCATCCAGCTTCTCCCGCAAGGCTTTGTCTGAAGGGGTATCGAAATAGAGGCTGCGGATATGATAGCATCCCCCTACCGCATAGGGATCCGGCTTGGCCAGCAGCCGTAGTCGCTGCCGCAGAAGAATCAAATCCTCCACATTGATCCGGTGTTTCCATTCATGGCGTAGGTCCATGGACCTCACTCCTTTCCGTGACTTCACCGAAATTTTACGAAAACTACTTTAGATTTAACTTAGAAAAGACGCCTCCAAGATGGACGTTCTTGGAAGCGTCTGTAAATAAACTATGAAGGTTCTTCCTACAAAAAACCGCTTTGCCCCCTCAAAAGGCTACTGTGAACACCATCGTGTTCTTTCCCTCCACTGTCGCAGTAATGGTTCCTCCCCACGCCCCCACGATAGCTTGTGCGGCGGAAAGCCCAATGCCGTATCCGCCTCCCTTTTGGGTGCGGGCAAGGTCTCCCCGGAAAAAACGGTCAAACATCCGAGACAGGTCTCCCTCGGGAATCTGCGTGGGGCCGTTTCTCACCCGCAGACGGACTTTTTTCCCCTCCTTCTGAAGGGACAAAGCAAGCTTTCCTCCCGGCTCGGTGTATTTTATCCCATTGTCCAAAAGAATGGAAAGCAATTGAACCATTTGCTCCCGGTTGGCCTGTAGCACAATGTCAGGGGCAATGGCCTCCTCCATTTGGATATTCCGTTGGGCCGCCCCCTCCCGAAAGGATTGGCAGACCTCCTGCGCCAGAGAGCTCAGTTCCACCCGTTGCGCCGGAGGGGCTTTGACCTCATCCATCCGAGCCAACGTCAATAGGTTTTCCATCAATCCTGTCAAGCGAAGCGTTTGTACCCGGATATTTTGGCTCCACTTGGACGGCCCCTGATGAAGCTCCATCGCATCCGTGTTGGCTTGGATAATGGCCAAGGGGGTTTTAATTTCATGGCCGGCATTGGTGACAAACTGGCGCTGTTTTTCCATTGACCGGGCCAGGGGAGCAATGGCCCGGTGAGACAGGAGAACCACCAGCAGCAAGGTTCCCAGCCAGCACAGCAGCCCCATCCCGGCAGAAATCGCCAGTACCGTCAGAATGGACCACCGGCTTGAAGAGATGTCCAAAAAGAGAATACGCTCTCCCTGCCCATCCGGGACAGACACCCGGCGAAACTCGAATCGGTCGATCGTTCCCTGGTCCCGTCCCTGGCATTGGGCAGCATAGTCCACAGCCTCCTCCTTTGTTACCGTGGCAATCTGGTTGACATCTACATAGGCCACCTGTCCCGTCCCATCATAGAACACCTGAAAGAATCGGGCAGCCCCCTTATCATCGGCGTCCAGAGGCGGCAGGAAACCCTCCGGCCGTTTCGGCTCCACAGGAGGCGCATCCCCCTGAGTCAGCACTTGAAGCATCCAGTCAGTCTGCCGCTCCACTTGCCACCAATTGAGTAAATTAATCGCGCCCAGCAAAACCAACAGCAGTACAGTCACCGCCATCATAGCGGTGCGGATGAATTTCCACTGTAACGTTCTCTTCATTGCCCCACCTCCAGGGTATAACCAATGCCCCGGCGCCCTTTGATCTTTACCCGTGATCCCAGCTTAGCCAGCCGCTTACGCAGATAGGACAGGTAAACCCAGACTGTGCCCAGTTCCGCCTCGGTATTATAGCCCCAGACCTTCACCAGCAGGTCTTCTGAGGAGAGATAAATCCCCTGGTTCCGTATCAAAACCTCCATGAGACGGTATTCCAACTTAGGCAGCGTAACTGCTTCTCCATTCCTTCTGAGCTGAAAGGTCCCCCCATGCAAGGTGACATCATCGTATTGGAGGATTTCTGGCGTAAATGCCTCCCGCCGCCGGAGCATGGCACGCACCCGGGCCAGAAATTCCTCCATAACAAATGGCTTTGGTAAATAGTCATCTGCCCCCAAATCCAGGCCGGCAACCCGATCTTCCACAGCCCCCTTGGCTGTTAACAATAGAATAGGGGTACGGCATCCCATCTCTCGAAGGCGGCTAAGAACCTCTAACCCATCCATCTTTGGCATCATCACATCCAAGATGATACCGTCATAGTCCCCATTCTGGGCATAGGCCAAGGCCTCCGCTCCATCGGCCACTGTGTCCACTAAATAGTTGTGGTAGGTAAGAATATCCACTACGGCCTCTGCCATGGTCTCCTCATCCTCCGCATACAAAAGTTTCATAGGCTTCCTCCCCTTGCTGCTTGTGCAAAAATCCGCCGTCTTAAGACGGCGGATTTCGCATTTCATTCCCCATGATACCGCAATGGGTCCCGCCGCTTGTGGGCGCTGCGGGCGTGATAGCGGTCGATGATGGCCTTGTCATGCTCGTTGGCCTCACCGGTGGTGATATATTTGTCAATGGCCGCGTAGGTGACCCCCATGTCCTCCTCATCGGTCTGCCCCTCAAACAGGCCGGCAGAGGGCGCCTTGGTGATCACCGCCTGGGGAGCCTTCAGGTAGCGCAGGAACTCAAAAACCTCCGTGGCGGTCAGGTCCGCGATGGGGTTGAGGTCATAGGCCCCATCCCCCCACTTGGTAAAGTAGCCCATGTGGTACTCACTGGCGTTGCCCGTCCCTGCCACCAGGCGGTTTTCACTGGCGCCGATGGCGTAGAGGGTAAGCATCCGCAGACGGGGTGCCAGGTTGCCAATGGCGGCCTGGGAGAGGGTGGCCACCTGGGACATGGTTTCTATGGCCAGTTCCTTCTGGGCGGTCAGGTCGATCACCCGAGTTTTGATGCCGAACTGCTCGGCCACCTCCATCCCGTCGTCCTTGTCGATGGTAAAATTCCGCTTGGAGCTGCAGGGCAGAATGATGCCCTCGGTGTTCTCACAGGCCATTTTGCACAGGATACCCACCAGGGCGGAGTCCTTGCCCCCGCTGTTGCCAAACAGAATGCCGTCGGCGTGGGCATCGGCCACCGCCTGCCGGATAAATTGGACCCGTTTCTCCGTTTCTTCCGCGTAGTTTCGCATGCTCGCCTTCTCCTTTTATTCCACAGTGACAGACTTGGCCAGATTTTTGGGTTTGTCGATGTCACAGCCGTTGGCTCTGGCCACATAGTAGGCAAACAGCTGCAGGGGAACAATCTCCGGCAGGGAGTTGAACAGGGCCTCGGTCCGGGGGACAAAGATCACATCGTCGGCCTCGGCAAAGATCTGCCGGTTCCCCTCCAGCACCACCGCCAAAACCTGGGCGCCCCGGGCCTTGACCTCCTTGATGTTGCTCATCATTTTGTCAAACAGCGCCTCATAGCAGGCCAGGGCGATCACGGGACGGTCCTTTTCAATGAGGGCAATGGTGCCGTGCTTGAGCTCCCCGGCGGCATAGGCCTCCGAGTGGAGGTAGGAAATCTCCTTGAGCTTCAGGGACCCCTCCATACTGGCGGCATAGTCCACATTCCGGCCAATGAAAAACATATCGTTGTGCCCGTGGTACTTCTGAGCCAAGGCGGGGAGATTGGGGTTGAGGTCAATGGCCCGCTGAATAAGGCTCGGGAACTGAAGAATGGCCTCCACCAGTTCCTTGTTCCTCTGATCATCCAGTTTGCCCAGGCGGCGGGCCAAATAAACCGCCAGCATGTCCAGCACCGCCACCTGGGTGGTGTAGCCCTTGGTGGTGGCCACCGCGATCTCCGGCCCGGCCCAAGTGTAAATGACATGGTCGGCCAGCTTGGCGATGGTGCTGCCCACCACGTTGACAATGGCCAGGATGCGGGCCCCCCGGGCCTTGCACTCCTTCATGGCGGCGATGGTGTCCGCAGTCTCCCCGGACTGGGAGACCACCACCAGCAGGGTGTGCTCATCCACCAGGGGATTGCGGTAGCGAAGCTCGGAGGCCAGGTCCGCCTCCACGGGAATCCGGCAGAGCTCCTCCATCACATACTTGCCCACGCTGCCGGCATAGAAGGCCGAGCCGCAGGCGGTAATCATAATCTTGTTGATCTGCCTCAGGTCTTCGTCCGTCAGGGAGAAGTCGTCCAGCACCACCTCTCCATTCTGAATCCGGGGCTCAATGGTGGACTTGATGGCGTTGGGCTGCTCCATGATCTCCTTGAGCATAAAGTGGTCATAACCACCCTTTTCCGCCGCTGCAATATCCCAAGCGATCCGGGTGACAGACTTTTCAATGCTCTTACCAATGCCGTCGTATACGGTAATTCTGTCGGGGGTGATATCCGCGATCTCCCCGTCCTCCAAATAGATGACGTTTTTGGTGTATGCCACCAGGGCTGTCACATCGGAGGCAAAATAGTTTTCTCCGATGCCCACACCCACGATCAGGGGTGCCGCGTGACGGGTCGCAATCAGGCGTCCCCCCTCCTCCGCGCAGAGGATACCCAAAGCATAGGCGCCCTCCAGGCGGGAAACGGTTTTCAATACCGCTTTTTTCAGGTCACCCTCATAGTAGAGGTCCAGCAGATGCACAATCACCTCAGTATCGGTCTCGCTCTTGAACTGGAACCCCTTTGCTTTAAGCTCCTCCCGGAGCTGGGCATAGTTCTCGATGATGCCGTTGTGGACAATGGCGAACTTGTCATCATTGCTCATGTGGGGATGGGCATTGACATCCGTGGGCTCCCCATGGGTGGCCCAGCGGGTATGGCCGATGCCGGCGGTGCCCGGAAGGGCCGCCCCTCCCTGCGTCTTGTTGTCCAGATTTTTGATCATTCCGATGGTTTTGACCATCTGAATGCCATCCTGTCCCAATACCGCCATGCCGGCGGAATCGTATCCTCTATATTCCAGCTTCTTCAGCCCGTCCAGCAAAATGGGGGCCGCATTCTGGCTGCCGGTAAATCCGACAATTCCACACATGTGTGTTTCCTCCTTTTTCAGCGTGCTGGCGCACGCGGCTGATCCCGGGTCGGGGCCTTAGGGCTGCTTCTCCAGCAGGCGGCGCATGACCTCCTGATAGGCGCTTTCCACGTGGCCCAAATCCCGGCGGAAGCGGTCCTTGTCCAGCTTCTCATTGGTGTCTTTGTCCCACAGGCGGCAGGTGTCCGGGGAGATCTCATCCGCCAAGACGATGGTCCCGTCCCCCGTCCGGCCAAACTCCAGCTTAAAGTCCACCAGCCTAATGCCCACTGACAGGAAAAATGCCTTCAGAGCCTCGTTGACCTGAAAGGCCAGGCGGACGATGGTGTCGATCTCCTCGCCCGTGGCCAGTTTCAGGGCCCGGGCATGGTAGGAATTGATGAGGGGGTCCCCCAGCGCGTCATTTTTATAGGAAAACTCAATGGTGGGCTCGTCAAAGACGATCCCCTCCTCCACCCCATAGTTCTGGGCGAAGTGACCAGCGGAAATGTTGCGGACAATGACCTCCAGGGGTACGATCTCCACCCTTTTCACCACGGTCTCCCGGTCGCTGAGCTCCTTTACGAAATGGGTGGGAATCCCCTGCTGCTCCAGCATCTGCATGAGCAGGTTGGTCATCCGATTGTTCACGGCGCCCTTCCCCAAAATGGTCCCTTTTTTCAGTCCATTGAACGCGGTGGCATCGTCCTTGTATTCCACGACGCAATACGCCGGGTCATCGGTCCGAAATACTTTTTTGGCCTTTCCCTCGTAAATCTGTTCCAGCTTTGTCATCTTCATCGACCCCTTTGATCTGGTTCCCTTGCAGCGGGCCTGGGTTCCCGCATGATGTTCCATGTTGCACCCGCTTATTTTCCCACAAACCCGTGGAATTTGCAATGGGGTCCGGCCGCTTTCTCCTGGGATTTTATAATTTTTCCACTATGTTACCAACAGAGAGGGGGAAATTCCCCGCCATCCTGTCCAAATCCTATCCTTTAATATAAGAAAAACCACAGACCGATGACTTTTTCCTTGACAGTCCTGCTTGGGAATACTATAATTTGAAAGAGCGGACGAGTGCTTCGGAATTCGAAGCTTACTGGTCCTTTTTTCGTTTGAAAGGGGAACTGATCTTAATGAGCAAATACACCAAGGACGATATCATCCGCATGGTAGAGGAAGAGGGCATTGACTTCATCCGCATGCAGTTCACCGATATCTTTGGCCAGGCCAAAAACGTGGCCATCACCGCCTCGCAGATCCAAAAAGCCGTAAACAATCAAATCTCTATTGATGGCAGCTCCATCGAGGGCTTTACCCGGATCCACGAATCTGATCAGTACCTCTACCCCGATCTGGACACCTTCACCGTCCTGTCCTGGTACGAACAGCAGGGCAAGGTGGCCCGGTTGCTCTGCGACGTGTGCAACCCGGACGGCACCCCCTTCATCGGGGACCCCCGGGGAGCCCTGAAGCGGGTGCTCCGGCGGGCCGCTGACCTGGGCTATACCTTCAATGTGGGGCCGGAATGCGAATTCTTCCTGTTTGAGATGGACAAAGACGGCAAACCCACCACCAAGACCAACGACGAGGCCGGTTACTTCGACTTAGGCCCCATTGACCATGGGGACCACACCCGCCGGGAAATCTGCCTGGCCCTGGAGGCCCTGGGGTTTGAGATCGAGGCCTCCCACCACGAGTGCGCCGCCGGGCAGCATGAGATTGATTTTAAGTACGCCGAGGCGCTGAACGCCGCCGACAGCATCATCACCTTCAAACAGACGGTGAAAAAAATCGCCTACGCCAACGGTCTTCACGCCACCTTTATGCCCAAACCCATTTACGGCACCGCTGGCTCGGGCATGCACATCAATATGTCCCTGTTCAAGGATGGGAAAAACGTCTTCTTTGACCCCGACGGAGACCGTCAGCTCTCAAAGGACGCCTATCACTTCATCGCCGGCCTGCTGACCCATGTGAAGGGCATGACCGCCATCACCAATCCCTTGGTCAACTCCTACAAGCGTCTGGTTCCCGGCTATGAGGCCCCCTGCTACTCCGCCTGGTCCGCCTCCAACCGCTCGGCCCTGATCCGAATCCCCGCCGCCCGGGGACAGTCCACCCGGGTGGAGCTGCGAAACCCCGACCCCTCCTGCAACCCCTATCTGGCGCTGGCCGTCTGCCTGGCCGCCGGCCTGGACGGCATGGAGAGAAAGCTCACCCCTCCGGAGGAGATCACGGAGAACATCTTTGAGATGAACGCCGATGAACGGGCAGCCTGCGGCATTGAGGACCTGCCCGATTCCCTGGAGCACGCCCTGGACGCCCTGGAGGCCGACCCCCTGATGGCGGAGGTGCTGGGGCCCCATATCTACACCCAGTACATCGCCGGCAAGGAAAAAGAGTGGGAGGAGTACTGCACCCGCGTTTCCAGCTGGGAAATCGCAAAATACATGGTCCTCTATTGACAGAGGTTCCGCAAACCGGGAGAAACCGCGTTGGTTTCCCCCGGTTTTTTATGGGGATTGAATATTTATTCGTATATTTCCATAATTATTCACTTTTTCTCGTCAATTCTACCAAAATATACGAAACTTTACCCGCATTGTTTTTTTCCGGGGCATCCAGTTCCACATTGACGCCGGATCAATTTTCCGGTATACTTAAACGTTAGAAAATTACGTTTTTCCCCGATACTTTCCCCAAAAAACAACCGTTTGATTCCTGATACATGGATGGAGGGACACGATGAAAAAAGCATATCTCTATTTGGAAAACGGTCAGGTTCTGGAAGGGCACAGCTTCGGCGCCGCCGGCACCGCCATGGGCGAGCTGGTCTTCACCACGGGCATGACCGGCTGCGTGGAAAGCCTGACAGATCCCAGCTACTACGGGCAGCTGGTGGTCTACACCTTCCCACAGTTTGGCAACTACGGCATCTGTCACAAGGACAAAGAGAGCCCTCATTGCCAGATGGGCGGCGTGGTGGTCCGGGAATATTGCCAAACCCCCTCTAATTTCCGATGTGAGGAAACGGTGGACGCCTTTCTGAAAGCCCAGAACGTGGTGGGCATCGCCGGGGTGGATACCCGGATGCTCACCCAGCTGCTTCGGGATGGCGGCGTCCTCAACGCAGTGATTACCACGGAGGAGGGCCAGCCCGACTGGGAGGCGCTGAAGGCCTACCGGGTCACCCAGTCCGTGGAGAACACCAGTGAAAAAGAAGTCACGGTCCGTATGCCCCAGGGGGAGGCTGCTTTCTCGGTGGCGCTGCTGGACTACGGCGCCAAGGAGAGCATTGCCAACTCTCTGCTGGCCCGGGGCTGTAAGGTGACCATCTATCCCTACAACACCCCCGCGGAGGAGATTCTGGCGGCGGGCCACCACGGCGTGATGCTCTCCAATGGCCCGGGTGACCCGGCGGACAACCCCTTCTGCATCCAGCAGATTCAGAAACTGTTCGGCAAGCTGCCCATGTTTGGAATCTGCCTGGGGCACCAGATGATGGCCCTGGCCGCAGGGGCGAAGACCAAAAAGCTCAAGTTCGGCCACCGGGGTGCCAACCAGCCGGCCATGGACCTGGAGACCGGCGAGGTCTCCATCACCAGCCAGAACCACGGCTATGCCGTGGACGAGACCACCCTGGCCGGCACCGGAGGCAAGCTGCGGTTTGTCAATGTCAACGACGGCACCTGTGAAGGGGTAGATTACCCTGAGTTTCACGCGTTCTCGCTCCAGTTCCACCCCGAGGCCCACGGCGGGCCCCTGGACTGCCTGACCGCGTTTGACCGCTTTACTGCGATGATGAAGGAGGGCTTGTAATGCCGAAGGATACATCCATCAAGAAGGTACTGGTCATCGGCTCCGGCCCCATTGTCATTGGCCAGGCCGCTGAGTTCGACTACGCCGGCACCCAGGCCTGCCGGGTGCTGAAGCAGGAGGGGGTGGAGACCATCCTGGTCAACTCCAACCCCGCCACCATCATGACCGACAACGCCATGGCCGACGCGGTCTACCTGGAGCCCCTGACCACGGAAACCATCAAGCGGATCATTCTGGAAACCCAGCCGGACAGCTTGCTGGCTGGCCTGGGCGGGCAGACCGGTCTGACCATCGCCATGGAGCTGGACCATGAAGGCTTCCTGAAGGAGCACAACGTCCGCCTCATCGGCACCAATGCCGATGCCATCGACAAGGCGGAGGACCGGCAGCTGTTCAAGGACGCCATGGCTAAAATCGGCCAGCCCACCATCCCCTCGGACACCGCCCATGACATTGAAACCTGCGTTGCCATTGCTAACCGCATTGGCTACCCGGTCATTGTCCGGCCCGCCTTCACCTTGGGCGGCGGCGGCGGCGGCGTTGCCTACAATGAGGAAGAGCTCCGGGAAGTGGGCTCCGTGGGCCTGGACTACTCCCCCATCACCCAGGTCCTCATCGAAAAATATATCTTTGGCTGGAAAGAGATTGAGTTTGAGGTGATGCGGGACCACAAGGGCACCGCCATCACCATCTGCTCCATGGAGAACTTTGACCCGGTGGGGATTCACACCGGCGACTCCATTGTGGTGGCACCCGCGCTCACCCTGGCCGACAAGGAGTACCAGATGCTCCGCTCAGCCGCTTTGAAGATCATCGAGGAGCTGGGCATCGAGGGCGGCTGCAACTGCCAGTTTGCCCTAAACCCGGACAGCTTTGAGTATGCTGTCATCGAGGTAAACCCCCGGGTCTCCCGCTCCTCCGCCCTGGCCTCCAAGGCCACGGGCTATCCCATTGCCAAGATCACCGCCAAGATCGCTCTGGGTTACACCCTGGATGAGATCAAAAACGATGTGACCGGTGAGACTTTCGCCTGTTTTGAGCCCGCAGTGGACTATGTGGTGGTGAAGTTCCCCAAGTGGCCCTTTGACAAGTTCCACGGGGCCAGCCGGAAGTTGGGCTCCCAAATGAAGGCCACCGGCGAAGTCATGTCCATTGCCCATACCTTTGAGGCCGCCCTGATGAAAGCCGTCCGGGGGGCGGAAATCAAGCTGGACAGCCTCCATTCCCAGGACACCACCGGCCGCTCCCTGGATGAACGCCTGGCCTCCATGGATGACCTGCGGCTGTTCACCATTTTTGAGGCCCTGTCCCAGGGGGTGTCTGTGGACCACATTCACGATATCACCAAGATTGACAAGTGGTTCATCTGCAAACTGCAAAACCTGGTCGCTTTCGAGGCCTCCCTGCAGGGCGGGCTCACCGAGCAGACCTATCTCCAGGCGAAGAAATACGGCTACCCTGACAAGACCCTGGCCCGCCTGGCGGGGGTGGACCCAGCAGCCCTGCCCCACCGCTCCCCCAGCTATAAGATGGTGGACACCTGCGCGGCGGAATTCCAGGCCCAAACCCCGTACTTCTACGCCACCTATGACGAGCACTGTGATGCCCGGAACTTCCCCCGGACCGGCCGGGACACCGTCATCGTCCTGGGGTCCGGCCCCATTCGGATCGGCCAGGGCATTGAATTTGATTACAGCTCCGTCCACTGTGTCCAGACCCTGAAAGAGCTGGGCTATGACGTGGTCATCATCAACAACAACCCGGAGACCGTCTCCACCGACTATGACACCGCCGACCGGCTGTACTTTGAGCCCCTCACCCCTGAGGATGTGATGGGGGTCATTGAAGTGGAGCACCCCGTGGGTGTGGTGGTGGCCTTCGGCGGCCAGACCGCCATCGCCCTGACGGAGTTCTTGGACCAGCAGGGCATCCCCATCCTGGGCACCTCCGCCGACGGCATCGACATGGCCGAGGACCGGGGGCGCTTCGACGCCCTGTTGGAGGACTTGGGCATCCGCCGCCCCAAGGGCATGAGCGTCACCACCCTGGAAGAGGCGCTGAATGCCTCGGAAGCCTTGGGCTTCCCGGTTTTGCTCCGCCCCTCCTACGTCATCGGCGGCCAGAACATGGTCATCGCCCATGGGCGGGAGGACGTGGAGAAATATATGGGCGTCATCCTCTCCGGCGGCATCAAAAACGACGTTCTGGTGGACAAGTACATGCCTGGCACTGAGCTGGAGGTGGATGTGATCTCCGACGGCACTGACGTGCTGATGCCCGGCATCATGGAGCATATCGAGCGGGCCGGCGTCCACAGCGGCGACTCCATCGCCGTCTATCCCCCGTACAGCCTCACCGACAAGATGATGCGTGTGGTGGTGGAGTGCTCGGAAAAGCTGGCCCTGGCCCTGGGCACCAAGGGGCTGGTGAACATCCAGTATCTGGTCTACCAGGGAGAGCTCTTTGTCATTGAGGTCAACCCCCGGGCTTCCCGGACGGTCCCCTACCTGAGCAAGGTCACCGGGATTCCCATGGTGGACCTGGCCACCAAGATTATGATGGGCGCCTCTCTGAAGACGTTGGGATATCCCTCCGGCCTGTGGAAGATCCCCCCCTATTACGCGGTCAAAGTGCCTGTCTTCTCCTTCGAGAAGATCACCGATGCCAACGCCATTCTGGGCCCCGAGATGAAGTCCACCGGCGAGGTGCTGGGTCTGGGCCGGACCTTCAACGAAGCGCTGTTCAAGGGCTTTGCCGCCGCCGGCTACCGTCACTACATGGGCAAGGGCGTGCTACTCAGCGTGGAAAACCACGAGCTGCCCGAGGTGGTCGGCCTGGCCAAGAAGTTTGACGACCTGAAAATGCCCATGTACGCCACGGCGGACACCGCCAGCGCCATCCGTTCCCTGGGCATCCAGGTCCATGAGATTCCCCCCATTGTCCCGGGCTCCGAGGCCTACCAGCTGATGGAGGCGGGAAAAATCGGCCTGATCGTCTACACCGGCGCACTGTATGACGACACCATTCGGGAATACATTGAACTCCACCGGGAGGCAGTCCGTCATTCCATCGCCTCCATCACCGCGCTGGACACCGCCAACGCCATGGCCAACATGATCGCCAGCCGGTTCCACCTGGACAACACCGAGCTGGTTGACCTGAACCGCATGCGCAAAGAGCGGCAGCTGCTTCCTTTCGCCAAGATGCAGGGCTGCGGCAATGACTATATCTTCTTTGATAACCGGAAGGGCACCATTACCAGCCCGGGCTCCCTGTGCGTGAGTCTCTGTGACCGGCATTACGGCATTGGCGGCTACGGCATCGTCCTCATTGAGGACTCCCGGGTGGCCGACGCCAGGATGCGGATCTTCAACCGGGACGGCACCGAGGGTGCCATGGCCGGCAACGCCATCCGCTGCGTGGGCAAGTACCTCTATGACAAGGGGATTGTCAAAAAAGAGTACATGACCATTGAGACCGCCGGCGGCATCAAGAGTCTGCTGCTCTATACGCGCAACGGCAAGGCCAACACCATCAGCGTAGGCATGGGCAAAGCGGACCTGGATGCCATGAGCCTGCCCACCACCCTCCCCGGCTCCACCATCATCAACCGGCCGGTGGAGATTGCCGGGGGCACCTATCACATCACCTGCGCCAGCGTGGGCAATCCCCACTGCGTGGTGTTCTGCGACGATCCCTCCGCCCTGGACCTGGAGACCTTAGGGCCCAAGTTTGAGCGGGCCTCCTACTTCCCCGAGCGGATCAACACCGAGTTTGTCCGCATCGTCAACGAAGACACCCTGCGGATGCGGGTCTACGAACGGGGCAATGGGGAGACCGTGGCCTGCGGCACCGGCGCCTGCGCCGCTGTCATTGCCGCCACAGAGAATGGCTTTGTGGAGAAAGGCAAAGATATCACAGTCAAGTTAGTGGGCGGTGATCTGGTGGTCAAGTACACCGACCACGAGGTCATCCTGACCGGCGACGCCGTACTGGTCTATGAAGGCGTTGTCGAATATTGATCCTCTTCATGCACACGCAAAAAGCCGCGCCTGTCGGACGCTCCGACGGGCGCGGCTTTTTGTGTTTTCTCCCCGCTTCTATCAACGATCTCTTCTCTTCCGACAGGGATAGGCACCCCGCTCCTCCTCCCTTCATAGGATACACTGTCCCAGGCCGGGCAGACGCCCCCTCGCCCGCCGGGGCAAATCATCCAAAGGAGGAATTCTATGCTTGACAGCTTTTCTCAGCTGGCATTCCCGGTTCAGGCCCTGATTGCCACGCTGTTTACCTGGGCGCTCACCTCCCTGGGTGCCTGCGTGGTTTTCTTCATGCGGCAGCCCAACCGGAACGTGATGGACGCCATGCTGGGGTTGGCCGGCGGGGTGATGGTGGCCGCGGCCTTTTGGTCCCTGCTCTCCCCCTCCATTGATATGTCCGCTTCCCTGGGGATGAATCCCTGGCTTACCGCGCTGATCGGCTTCATGGGCGGCGGCGTTCTTCTGTTTTTGGGGGACCGTCTGTTCACCCGGTTCAGCGAACGGCGGGCCCTGCTCCGCCGGGAGGACAGCGGCAGAAAGGCGGGCTTCAAACGCTGTGCCATGCTGGTCTTTTCCATCACCCTCCATAACATTCCCGAGGGCATGGCCATCGGGGTCGCCTTTGGGTCTCTGGCCTATGGGCTGGATGGCTCCACAGCGGCAGGGGCCTGGATGCTGGCCCTGGGCATTGGCCTGCAGAATCTGCCGGAGGGCATGGCGGTGAGCGTCCCCCTCCGCCGGGAGGGCTATTCCCGCGGGCAGTCCTTCTTCTACGGCCAGCTCAGCGGGGTGGTGGAGCCCATCGCCGCCGTGCTGGGCGCCCTGCTGGTGCTGAAGGTCCGCACCTGCCTGCCCTTCCTGCTGGCCTTTGCCGCCGGCGCTATGATTTACGTGGTGGTGGAAGAGCTTATCCCGGAAAGCCAAACCAACGAAAACAAAGATTGGATGGCCCTCTTTACATTGGTGGGCTTTTCTGTCATGATGGTAATGGACGTGGCTTTGGGGTAAGCTATGTCTGAAAACCATCACAGGAGGCACCGATATGAGCGTTCGTTTGAATGAAGACAAAGAGATTGTGGCCAAGATTCGAGAGGGGCTGAAACGAAAGGGCGGGCACTGTCCCTGCAAGCTGGAGGTCTCTCCCGCCACCAAATGTATCTGTCAGGAGTTTCGGGATCAGATCGCCGACCCCAATTACGAGGGATTCTGCCACTGTATGCTCTACTATAAATCCAAGGACTGAGAAAACCCCGGCATAGTTCCTTCCGGCAGCTCATATAGTTCAGACAGTCAACAAACTTTGGAGGCGGTCTGAACATGGAACAAAAGGAAAACCGGGTGGTCCTGCGGGGGACCGTCGCCGGAGAGGCAGTTCTGTCCCATCAGGTACACGGCATCGACTTCTATCGCTTTCCCCTGGCAGTGCCCCGCCTGTCGGGGCGGGAGGACCTGCTGAACATTCTCTTCCCCCTCTCCTCCCCGGAGACTGCCCTCCCCCAGGCGGGCGCCTTCGTGGAGGTGACTGGGGAGATTCGCTCCTTTAACAACCGCAGCGGGGTGGGCAACCGGCTGGTGATCACTGTCCTGGCCCGGTCTGTGGTCCCGGGAGAGGGGGACCCCTGCAACCAGGTGTTCCTGCACGGGGTCCTCTGCAAGCCCCCGGTTCTGCGGCGCACCCCCCTGGGTCGGGATATCTGCGACCTGCTCCTGGCGGTCAACCGCCGTTACCGTCGGGCCGACTATCTCCCCTGCATCGCCTGGGGCAGCCTGGCTCTGCAGTGCAGCCAGCTTCAGACAGGGGATGCCCTCTGGCTGGACGGACGGCTGCAGAGCCGCACCTACCTCAAAACCATCGGGGAGACCACCCAGGAGCGCACCGCGTTTGAAATCTCCATCACCTGCTTGGCGTTTCCAGAGGAGCTGCCCCAGGAAACCGATCTGCTGTAAGCCCGAAGCAAGCTGAAAAAAATCGAAGGTCACTGGGTGACCTTCGATTTTTTCCTTCTGTTCACAGTTTCTTCATAGAACTCTGCTAAAATAGCAACACTTTAGTCCGGTTTCTAACAACCGATTCCCTTTTCCACGCCAGGAGGAACCCCCTATGAAAAAACGTTTCGCGGCCCTGTGCCTAACCTGCTCTGCCCTGCTGTCCCTGTCCGCACCCGCCGCGGCGGTGCGGGCACCCAACGACAGCGGACAGCCCCAGTCCTCCACGGGCAACACCTCGGTTACCATTCCCTCGGACGGTACCCTCTCCTTCGACCAGATCGGCCCCCGGGTAAAGGCCAACAACCTGACCTTGAAGGCGGCGCAGGAGAGCCTGAAATCCGCCGAGGCCATGGACTGGGATGAGGCCATCGACGAGATGGAGGATGCCATTGATGCCATGGAGCTGCAGATCTCTATGCTTGTAAGCAGCGGGGCCGGGCAGTTGGCAGAGGCAAATCAAAAAATTAAAGATGCCATTGATGCAATTGATACAACCACTGGAAAAATTGAAAATGCCGAAGGCTTTGTCAATAATGTTGTCCTCGCCGGTTCTTTAACCTCCCTTGGTCAATATAGTCAAATCCAAGCAGAAAGCCTGAAAGCCTCCCTGGAATCCATGGAAGACCAGTTAGACGATCTGAAGGACCAGAAGGAGGACTACCAAAAAACCTTGGAGGACACCGCCCGCCAAATCGACTATGCCGCCGCCCAGACCATTGCCGGGGCGGAGTCCCTCTATCTGACCATCCTCTCCACCCAGCTTCAGCTGGAGGCCCTGCAGGAGACCATGGAGAGCACCCAGCGTTCCCTGCAGGAAGTGGAGCTGCGCTATGAATTGGGGCAGGTCTCCCAGCTGACCCTGCTGCAGGCCCAAAGCGGCTATGACAGTCTGAAGGCCTCCATGGACAGTCTGGAGAACACCATCTCCACCCTGTACAGTTCCCTCCAGTCCCTGATGGGAGATGTCCCCACAGGCCGCCTGACCCTTACCAGCACCCCCTACGTCACCCAGGGACAACTGGCCGCCATCTCCTATACCTCCGACCTGGAAAAGGCCAAGGAGAACAGCTACACCCTCTATGCCTCTGCCCGGTCTGTGGAGGACGCCAAGCAGGCCATGGACGATGCCCGGCGGGAGGAGGGAAAGAACAGCTACCAGTACAAGATGGCGGAGTATACCTATCAGTCCACCCTCTATCAAAACGACGCCACCATCGCGGAGTTTGAACTCTCCTTCCAATCCCTCTACAAGGCCCTCGCCCCCGCCCAAGCCGCGCTGTCGGCCAAGGAGAGTGCCCTGGCCTATGAGGAACAGGTCTACGCCGTGGCAGAGCGAAAGCACGAGCTGGGCAACCTCTCGGACAACGCCCTTCTGGACGCTAAGAACACGCTGAACACCGCCAAGCGGGATGTCACCGCGGCAGAGATGGAGCTGTACACCGCCTATCACAGCTACGAACAGGCCGTAAAACAAGGGCTGGTCAGCAGCGCCGGATAAGTCCATCCCCTGCGGGGAACCATTTCAGGTTCCCCGCAGTTTTTGTCTCTTGCCCCCTATCCAAACGCCCATCTCCTGTTTCTTATGTCCGATTAAGAAATCGTTTACAAAACCGTCACGGAATTCATAATTTAGCCATATCATTCCAATATTTTGGTCACAATTCTCCTGTACTATATCACCTGTAAGCAGCAGAGATCAAAAACTTCTGACTTTACTTACACACTCTCTTTTCTCTCTCTTTTCTCTCTTTTTAAAAAAGAACCGGCAGCGATATGGGAAATCGCTGCCGGTTCTTTTTGGGCGCATCTTTGCCGGTTCTGGCAATGATCTACAAAGATGCTTGCCTGGTTTTATCTCTCTCAGGCAATTCTCCGGTCTCAATGAAAATTTTGAAAAGCAAGAAAAGAAAAAAATATTTCTTCTGCACGAAAAAATTAAAGTCACGGCGTTGATTTTCGTGATTCCATGTGGTAATGTGTACCTGTACAATTTGTCCTTGGCCGGAAACGATTGTCGAGATCTCTGTCGTCCGTGACAGCGCTTTCAGTCAAGCAGGCCAGTTGGTTCTTACCAATGCAAAAAAGGAGACAATACCATCATGAACTTTGAACTGAACGAACAACAACTCTCGATCCAGAAAATGGCCCGTGACTTCACCGAGAAAAAGGTGGCTCCCAAGGTCCTTGAACGGGACGAGACCCGCGAGTACGATGTGAACCTCTACAAAGATCTGTGCGACATGGGATTCATCGGTCTTCCCTATGCCAAGGAATACGGCGGTCAGGGGCTGGGCTACATGGAATACGCCCTGGCTGTGGAAGAGATCTCCAAAGTGGACCCCTCCCTGGGTGTCTCTTTCTCCGTTGCCACCTCTCTGTATGGCGGCAGCCTGTACTTCTCCGAGGCCACCGATGAGCAGCTTAAGCGCTTCATGCCCCCTGTGCTCCGGGACGGGCATCTGGGTTCCTTCGGTCTGACTGAGCCCACCGCCGGCTCCGACGTCAGCGGTATGCTGACCTTCGCCCAGCGGGACGGAGACGAGTACATCATCAACGGCAGCAAGTGCTTTATCACCAACGGCCCCCTGTCCGACTACTTCTGCGTCTACGCCCTCACCGACCACGAGCTGGGGCCCAAGAGCATCGCCACCTTCGTGGTGGAGAGAAATACCCCGGGCTTTACCATCGGCGCCCGCCACAACACCATGGGCATCCGCAGCGCCATGGTCAGTGAGCTTCACTTCACCGATGTCCGCGTCCCCGTGGCCAATATGATTACCCCGCCGGGCAAGGGCTTCGTCGCCGCCATGAAAACCCTGGACGGCGGCCGTATCGGCATCGCCTCCCAGGCCCTGGGCATTGCAGAGGGCGCTTTTGAGATCGCCCGGAAGTACCTGATGCAGCGGGAGCAGTTCAAAAAGCCCCTCTATAAGAACCAGCACCTGGCTTTCCGGATGGTGGACCTGGCCAATGAGATTGAGATGGCCAAGTACATGGTCTACAAAGCCGCCTGCGACAAGGACGAACACAAGCCCTTCTCCGCCTCCGCCGCCAAGGCCAAGCTCATCGCCGCAGAGACCGCCATGCACGTAACCACCGACGCAGTCCAGATGCTGGGCGGCAACGGCTTTATGAAGGAGTATCACGTGGAGCGCCTCATGCGCGACGCAAAGATCACCCAGATTTACGAGGGCACCAGCGAAATTCAGAAGATCGTACTGAGCAAAGGATTGTTCGTGTAATTCATTATTGTTTTGACTCCCCTGCCCCGCTGTCGGTGTGGCAGCGGGGCAGCCAAGCATCGAAGAACCCCCTTCCCCAGAGCTGTTCTGGGGAAGGGGGTTCTTCTTTTATTTCAATGTCTCATCGTAGACCGCCCGGTCCCCCCCAATGAACTTGGGGCGCACCCGCGCAGCCAGGAGAATGGCTTCTCCAATCTGTTTCTGTTCCAGGCGGACAGGAACCGCCACATGCTTCAAATGCATGCCGATGAGGGTCCCTCCAATGTCCAGGCCCGCGTCCGCCTGGATTTGCTCCAACGCCACAGGATGCCGGAACCCATGGTAGGCGGCCGTGGCAAAGGAGCCACCCGCCTTCGGCTGAGGCACCACGTTGCAGATTTCTCCCTGCCCCACTGCTTCGGCCTCCACAATGATGGCCCGGTTCAGATGCTCACAGCACTGGGCCGCCAAATAAATTCCCCGGGGAATGAGAACCTCCTGCATCCCTTCATAGATGGCCTGCCCCAGTTCCGGGCTGGAATAACTCCCCACTTTATGACCGGTCACCTCACTGGTGGAACAGCCCACCACCAGAATCTGGCCCTGGCGGAGTTTGGCTGCCTCACAGATCTGCTGGGCGGCGGCATGGGCTTCTTTTCGGACTTGCTCTAACATATCAAACACCTCGATGCGTTTCCTTTTTCCTTGGGTTCCTCCGGGCGTATTTGCCGTTCTTTCTTATTATAACGGGAATTGGTCTTTTTAACAGAGCCAAAAAGGGAATATTTTATAAGTCCAGATTCTTCCTCACCGGGGCCCCGGCGGCGTCCGGCGGCTACGGAGCATTTTTTTCCGGCGAATCTCCGCCCAAAGGATCATGCGGACCAACTCAGATGCAACCAGGATGCCCACCACAATTCCCAAGGCCATCAGTCCAGTCTCTTTCCCCTTCAGCATGACCGTATCCATGTCCCCTCCGATGAGGGCACTCATGGTATAATACAGCGCCCCGCCGGGGAGCAAGGGGATGATACCGGGAATCATAAAAATGTTGGCGGGGGCTTTTCGCACCCGGGCCATTCCCTCAGACCACAGGCAGACCCCCATGGAGGCCACCAACGCACTGAGAAATACATTCCCGTCCCGGGCCAGCACCAGAAGATACAGCAGCCAGGACAGCGCACCGCCCAAGGTGGCCAGGAGCAGATGGCGGGGACGGACATGGAAGAACAGGGCGTAGGCCAGCGTCCCCAAACCGCCGCACAGAATCTGTATCGCGCCTTCTCCCATCACAGGCTCCCTCCCATCATCAAAGATACCGCGTAGCCTGCGGCGATGGCCCCTGCAATGAGGAGGGCCTCCACCAGGCGATAGAGCCCGGTGAGGATATCCGCGTAAAAGAACTCCCGGACGCCGTTGACGATCACCAGCCCTGGGATAAAGAGCATAATGTCCCCAATCATAATCAAGTCCAGGTTGACCCCAAAACCTATTCCGACACAGGCCTGGGCCAGCAGGCCCGCCAGGAAACAGGCCACAACAGTGTAGATAATTTTGTTTTGCTGGTGGACCCGGCGCACCTGCTCCATGAGGTAAACCACGCCGCCGATCGCCCCTGCCGCCACGCCGTCCAAAAAGACGCCGCCGAAGAAGATGGCAAAGGCCCCGGCGCCCAACAGATAGCCCAATAGCTCCCGCCAGGACCATCGGGCCACTGGCCGCTTCAGGCAAAGGGGAAGCTCCTCCAAGGGCGGCGGCGCATCACAGATATGCCGCGCGGCGGCATTGAGGGTCTCCAGACGCCCCAAATCCGTCCCGGTCTTGTCCGGCAGGATCATGCAGGTGCTGGTATAGTGTTCCCCCGTGGGGGTCTTCACTGTCACCGCCGCCTGGGTAGCGATCACATGGGCATCCAGGACCTCCAGGCCATAGGCCCGAAAAATCCTGGCCATGGTATTCTCCGCCCGCCAGGCCTCCGCGCCGCACTCCATCATCTGCCGGCCGATATTCAAGGTATATTCCACCAAGGCTTCCCATTCCGCTCTCGTCATTGGCGTCCTCCTCTCCTGTCACATCACGCCTCCTCCCCCGTCCTCTTGGCGGACCCTATGCTGGGAGGATGCCATATCTTACCTCAATCTGTCAGAAATTACAAGTGGCGAAGCCCACAGAAAGGGCGGAAGGGTCTCCTTGGTTTTCATGGAAAACCCACGCACAGCATCCTTCCATTGACGGCTGGAGAAAAATCCCCTATAATGAAATTGAGCCTATTTGCCCCCTCGCATGCAAAGGAGGACATATATGGAGACAACCCGTTGGAATCGCTTAGAATATAAGCAGACAGGAAAGGCCGCTTTCCTCGCCAACTACTGGCCCATGGTAGGGGGGATTCTTCTCCTGCTGCTTCTAATGGGGGATTTCCTCCCCACAAGGGTCCATGAGACGGTGACAAACTGTATCGCGATTTGTCAAGACCTTGCGCTTTACGGCCCCTTGGAGTTTCTGTATACCGTGGAATACTACACCAATCCCTTGGCCCTCTTCTCCATTTCTCTGGGCACGGCGTGGCTTGTGATCCTACTTCTGGTCAGCAGTCCCTTCGAAGTGGGAGCCTGCCGGTTCCTGCTGGAGAGTTCCCCAGCCCACAAAGCGCCCTTTTCTCGGGTTGCCTTCGGCTTCAACGCCAACTACGGCAATGTGGTGCTCACCCAGTTCCTGCGGCGCCTGTTCAATGCCCTTTGGTTTCTGCTGCTCATTGTCCCGGGCATCATCCGCAGCTTAGGGTACTTTGCCGTCCCCTTTATCCTGGCGGAAAACCCGCACCTGCATTACAGACGGGTCATCCGCTTGAGTCTGGACATGACCCAGGGCTACAAGTGGGACATCTTTGTTACTTTCTTGAGCTTTCTGGGCTGGTACCTGCTGGATGTATGCACGCTGGGTATTCTCGGCATCTTCTACGTGAATCCCTACTGCTACGCAACCCAGGCCGAGATGTACCGTTTCCTGCGGACACGCGCCCTGGAAAACGGCATTGCCACTTTGGAAGAACTGCCCGGTGTTCAGCCCCTCCCCCAGTGAGAAAGGAGTGCCCCCATGAAAAAAGTTCTGCTTGGCTGCCTGCTGCTGTCTTTCCTGTTCTGTGCCGCCTGTGGGCAGCAGAAAGAGGAAACTCCCGTCCCCATGCCCGCCGACGGCGGGGATGAGGCCCAGATTCGCCTGGACCCCAATGACCCTCTGAACAGTTACCTGGACCTAAGCCAGCTGGACCAGGACACCCTGGCCGCCTGCACCCAGACGCTGGACATAACCAGTGAAAACAACGGTGTCACAGCCACCCTCCGCAGCGTCGTGGGGGATGCCATGACGCTGTATCTGACCGTGGAGCTCACCTCTCCAGACCCTGTGGACCTCTCCGCTCCTCCCGCTTCAGATACCTCCTCCCCCTTCTATGGCGGCGCGATTTTTGATTTTACTATGGAGACGACCCCAGAGTCCGATCCCCTTGAAAACACCCCTGATGGCATCGGACAGCAGGGAATTCAGCTCTCAGAAAATACAGTACGCTATATGCTCTCCATTACCTACCGGCAACCCGTACTCACCCCCGGCAAAGAGGTCACCCTGTCCCTGTCAAATCCCTACGGTGAAACCTCAACCCATCTGTTTCACTGGACGGTAGAGACCCAGGCTCCCGTCCAGGAGGCTACCCTGACGGACCAAGAGGGAACCATGGTGGGAACTGGCTTCTTCTCTCCCTTCTCCGCCTGCGTCACCTTACAGAAGGGGGACGCATTGGACCCGGATGCCCTCCAGGAAAGCACCGCTCTCCTGGATGCCTCCGGACAGCCCATCCCGGGCTTTCAACTATCCGGCGTAGAAGGAGACCCACCTTTGTTCCTGCAATTCCTGTCTTATGTCCCGGTGTTGCCGGACCAGCTCCATACCCTGCAAACTGGCTCCTGCACCGCGCAGATTCACTGGACGGATTCCGCGTCCTAAACACCCAACCGGAGGGCATGCCCTCCGGTTTTTTTGTCTGGGAAACCATTCGTTGCCGTTTGGATGCCTTTTTGTGGTATGCTATGCACACAAGCAAGGAGGGATTTTCATTGCCTAAAATTTTAATCGTAGAAGATGAACTGCCCATTGCCGATCTGATCCGCCTGACCCTAAAGTCGGCCGGCTATCTCTGCGACCATGCCCCAGATGGGGATCAGGCTGCGGACCTGGCGGCTGCCGGGAACTATGACCTGGCCCTGGTGGACGTCATGCTTCCCCGCACCGATGGCTTCACCCTTTTGGAATACTTCCAGTCCCTGGAGCTTCCTGTGATCTTCGTCACCGCCCGGTCGGCGGTGGCCGACCGGGTGAAGGGGCTGAAATTGGGGGCCGAGGACTATATTGTCAAGCCCTTTGACGTGGCCGAGCTTCTGGCCCGGGTGGAAACGGTCCTGCGCCGGTTTCACAAAACCGAGGAGACCCTCTCCCTGGCAGGGGTACGAGTGGACCCCCGGGCCCGGAAAGTCTGGCGGGGGGAGGAGGAGGTCTCCCTGACCCCCAAAGAGTACGACCTGCTGCTTCTCTTTCTTCACAACCCCAACGCCGCCCTCTACCGGGACACCATTTATGAACGGGTCTGGGGCGGAGAACTGGCCTACGGCAGCAAAACCGTGGACCTGCACGTCCAGCGTCTGCGGAAAAAAGTGGGCTGGGAAAAGGCGCTGCAGGCTGTGAACAAGATCGGCTACCGTCTGGAGACGCCCCTATGAAATTTCGCTTGAAAACCACCCTGTGCATGGTCTGCCTGGTCTCTCTCCTCTTCGGTGCCGGCAGCTGTGCGCTAATCTCCCTCTCCTTCCAGAACGCCCTGGAGCGGGAGGAAGCCGCCGCCAAGTCCGCCTACGAGCTTCTCTTCCACACCTTACAGCTGGTCGAAACGGTAGAAGTCTGGTCTCAGCCCCAGGATGTGGTCCAAGTGCTCCAGCAGCTGTCCGCCCAAGGCAACAAGTCCTGGTCGGCCCTCTCGCTGGAGACAGAGCGGGAATTTCTCTCCCAGGGAAGGATATCAGATGGTTTTTTAGACCTGAGGGAGCAGGTGGATGGGACGCACTATGCCCAGTCGGCCTTCTCCTATGAGGGAAAGCAGTATCTCCAACTGGCCGGCCAGTTGGAGATTCAGGGGGAACCCCTGATTCTCAATGTGGCCTACGATATCTCCTCCATCTATCAGACCCGCCAGCAGCAGCAGCAGGCCCATGGAAAGATCTTTGTCATTCTCTTGGTGGTGTGCGCCGGCCTGTCGTACAGTATCGCCTGGTTTCTTACCCGTCCCCTGGACAAGCTCTCTCAAACTGCCCAGGCGCTGGCCGCCGGGGACCTGTCCCGCCGCAGCGGAGTGCAGACCCAGGACGAGCTGGGGGCGCTGGCCCGGGAATTCGACGCCATGGCCGCCCGCCAGGAGGCCAATTTTGCCGCGCTCAAGGCCACCATGGAGGGACAGGACCGCTTCATCGGGAGCTTTACCCACGAGCTCAAAACCCCGATGACCTCCATCCTGGGGTACGCGGACCTGCTGCGCCGGGGTACTCTCTCCCCAGAGGAGCAGGCCAACGCCGCGGACTATATTTTTTCCGAGGGCAAGCGGCTGGAGCGGCTCTCCCTCAAGCTCTTGGAGCTGTATCTGGCGGAACACCAGGCCCTTTCCCTGGTTCCCGCCGCCCCGGCGGATCTTCTGCGGGACCTCACCGCCCACCTGTCCCCCGGACTGGCGCGGCAGGGAATTGTCCTCACCACCCAATGGGAGCCTGGGCTGTGTCTGCTGGAACCTGACCTGTTTCGTTCCCTGGTGCTGAACCTCATCGACAACAGCCGGAAGGCCATCGGGGCCCAGGGCACCATCTCCATATCCTGCCAGATGACCGAGCGCGGGTGCCGCCTCACCGTCCAGGACACCGGCAGAGGAATGCCCCCGGAGGTCCTCTCCCACCTGACCGAGGCCTTCTACCGGGTGGACAAATCCCGGGCCCGGGCCCAGGGCGGCGCGGGGCTGGGCCTGGCTCTGTGCGAAAAGATCGCCGTGCTGCACCAAGGCCGCATCACCTTCGAGAGCACCCTGGGGCAGGGAACCACCGTGACCGTTTCTTTGGAAGGAGGCCGCCCATGAAGTCCCTTCGTTTTCTTCTCCCCCTCCTGGCTGCTCTGCTGGTGAGCGTCGGTTTTTTCCTGCCCTGGATGGGGGCGGCCTGGCAGGACCGGGCACTGGGCCACACCACAGTGCAGTATGAAACCGCCCCCCTGCACCTGGCAGACCTCATAGACCACTTAAAGCTGGCGGCCAATGGATACAGCGTTGTCGCCTTGACCCAGGCCAGTACCCGGCTGTCCGCCCAGCAGGCGGAGGAAGCCGCGCAAACGGCTCTGAATGTCATGGCGGAGTATCCCCTTTGCTTTTTCTCCCTGGACCAGCTCTTCAACCCCAGTCTGTGGACCCTGCATTCCGCCACCCCCTTTGTGGCGGTGAGCAACCTCTCCGTTACCTCCTCCCAGGAATCCACCCCCTCCCAGGACTACTTCGCTGCGGACACGGCAAATCCCTCCGCCGCAGTGTTTTGGAACTGCTCCTTTTCCGGCAGCACCGGCCACCAGTTGGACCTGATTTTAGATGATGAAACAGGGAAAATGCTGGCCTTTTCCTATCGGATTCCCGCGACAAACACCGCAGAAGCCGCCTTTTCCATGGAGGACGCCGTGCAAATGCGCCAATTCTGCCAGCAATACTACAACTTGGACGCAGCACAGTTTTCCGCCCTGCTGCCCCTCTATCCCCCCGGCTATCTCCTGCCTTTTACCGATCAGAAGGGGGAGCAAGTCAACTTGAGTCTGCGAACCAGTCAAACCTCCGTGTCCAACTCTTCCCAGGAAAAATGGGATTTCTTTGTCCTTTCTTTCAATGGTGCCGGCGTCTGATGCTGTTTTGATGTCGAAATGCGGCGTATTGGAGGGAGCGCCCTGGTATCTTTTCCTTACAAACTGTGAGGTGAAGATCCCATGCAAAAGAACCGCATTCTTCTTTCCCTGGGGCTGCTGGCCGCTCTTTCGGTCGGACTGATCTGGTTCGGCCTCTCCCAAGAGGTCTCGCCTGACTCCAACGCCGCGCCGGTCTCCCAGGCTGTGCCGCCCACCCCGGTGTCCCAAGAGGACACCCCAGACCCGGCGGACTGGCGCCTGTGCCTGGTCAATCCCTGGCATCCCCTGCCCGAAGGATACCAGCCCCAGCTGACCCAGGTCGAGAATGGACACCAGGTAGACTCCCGCTGCGCCGCCGACCTGGAGGCCATGCTGGCCGACTGCCGCGCCGCGGGACATGCACCGCTCCTCTGTTCCTCCTACCGGACCCAGGAAAAGCAGACCCAGCTCTACAACAATCTGGTGCAAAAGCAGATGGCCCGGGGAAACAGCCGGTCGGAGGCCATGGCCAAAGCGGCCAAGGAGGTGGCGGTTCCGGGCACCAGCGAGCACCAGCTGGGCCTGGCCGTGGACATTGTGGACACCCAAAATCAAGTGCTGAACCGAGCCCAGGAGGACACCGCGGTCCAGCAGTGGCTGATGGAGCACTGCTGGGAGTACGGCTTCATTCTTCGCTATCCCCCTGACAAGGGGGAGAAGACGGGGATTATTTACGAGCCCTGGCATTACCGGTATGTCGGGCGGGAATATGCCCAGGCCATCCGGCAATCCGGTCTGTGTCTGGAAGAGTTTCTCCAGAGGTAGCGGTTTCCCTTGGTCAAAAAAGGGGCCCCCAGGCGTACCAGCCCGGGGGCCCCTTTCCCCCTCCATCAGAGGGCGAACAGCGTGATCTCCGTGGGATAGAGAGGAGAACTTTTGAAGCGCAAGTAGAAGCGATACTCTGGGGACATCTGGTGAATCCGCTGGGGGATCTTCCAGAGGTCCTCGTTGTTGTGATACACGGAAAAGAGGAGCTTGGGGTGATCGTTCAAAATATGATGCTTCGCCCCTTCCAGGGCTTTCTGTTCAAACCCCTCAATATCCGCTTTGATCAACGTCACCGGCTCGGTGATATCCTGATCCAGAGTGGTCACAGGAACCTCCTCCCCACGCTCCTGCCCAAGGGTATTGGCCGAGGCACTGGTCTGGTTGCTGACCAGGAACATGGTTCCCTCGGTATCCGCCACCCCCTTCATACGAAACTCGATGTCCCTGTACTGCTCCAGATTTTTCCGCAGCAGGGCAAAGATCTTGGGGGTAATCTCATAGCAGTAAATCCGTTTATAGCAGTCCTGGCCATAATTTTTCAGGTAGGAGAGCACCGTGTCCCCTGTAAACGCCCCCAGGTCCACAACCACCTCCTCCGTGCTGCAGGAGACAAGGTCCAGGTCAAAATAGTCGTCAAAGAGATACTCCTTGGCCTGCGCCGTGGTGGTGAAATCATAGCGGTACCAGTTGTTCAAAATGGCATAGAGGGTTTTCTTGGACCGGTAGTCCCCCAAGTGATGATACAGCCAGACAAAGTCCTCCATATGTGCAAACAGCGCCTGCCCTTTCTCTTCGATCTCTTCGTACACGCCTTTCTCCGGGTCAAGCCTGCCCCAATAATTGAACTGATTGAAAAAGTCCATGCAGCTCTTCTGAATTTCACGGGGCACTTGGTCAAAGTGCTTCCGGATGCGATAGTAAATCTCCTTCTCACTGAGTCCCCGAATCTCCGCCGCCAATGCTTCAAACTTCTGATCAATCTCGTTCATGTACAAACCCTCCCATACAATTTGGACGCGCTGGCTCACACCAGCTTTAGGCCCGCCAGAACCAGCAGCATCAGGCCGCTGATCCAAGACACCTCAATCTGAAGTCCTCTCATGAGCTTATCTCCCAGCCAGCGGCCCAGCAGGATGGCCGCCAAGCCCAGAACAAAAGAGATCAGCACCGCCGCGAAAACCGGCGTCTGATCCAACCCTGCCCCGACCCCCACCGTCAAGCTGTCCAGGGACAAAGCCACCGCCAGCGCCGTGGCCTCTCCCACGGACAAAACCCCGGATCGGTCCTGATCCGCCTGTTCCGGGTTGGCGTAAATGTTCAGAATCACGCGAAAGTGAAAGGCAGAAAACTGCCACTGTCTATGCAGGTCCCGGTGCCGCCGGATCAGCGCCTTGAGGGAGCTGTCAAAAATCTTGACAATACCCAGCCCGGCCAGCAGCAGAAAGCAAATCCAAGGCAGGACCCCCTCCGGCAAATAAGAGCGGAGGCCGCGGCCCACAAGCAAAGAGAGCCCCAAGCTTCCGCTGCAAATTCCGCTGATGCAGGCCACCGAACGAAATGGCATCCGAATATGATTGGCGCCATAGGAAAAGCTGGCCACAAAGGAGTCCACAGACAAGGCAATGACCAGCAGCCCCGTCTCAAAAAGGGAGCGCAGCAGCGTCTCCATTCCCATCCACACCCCGTCTCTTTTTTCTCCATGGTATGCGTGCCGCCGCGTTTTTGTCCCTCCCCTGTTTCCCTTTCCGCCGGTATCCCGGTTCTGTCCACGGGCACAAAAATCCCCCGCGGCAAGGCTTCCGCCTGCCACGGGGGACTGTGTTTGTTCAGTTCAGAAAATCCTTCAGCTTCTTTGAGCGGCTGGGATGGCGCAGTTTTCGCAGGGCCTTGGCTTCAATCTGCCGAATCCGTTCCCGGGTGACGTTGAACTCTTTGCCCACCTCTTCCAGGGTGCGGGTCCGGCCGTCCTCAATGCCAAAGCGGAGCTTCAGCACCTTCTCCTCCCGGGGCGTGAGGGTGGAGAGCACATCCACCAGCTGTTCCTTCAGCAGGGTAAAGGACGCGGCCTCGGAGGGCTCGGAAGCGTCCTCGTCAGGAATAAAGTCGCCCAGATGGGAATCCTCCTCCTCTCCGATGGGGGTTTCCAAGCTGACAGGCTCTTGGGCAATTTTCAAAATCTCCCGCACCTTGTCCACCGGCATGTTCATCTCCTCGGAAATCTCCTCTGGTGAGGGATCATGGCCCAGCTCCTGGAGGAGCTGGCGGGAGACGCGGATGACCTTGTTGATGGTCTCCACCATGTGGACCGGAATGCGGATGGTCCGGGCCTGGTCCGCGATGGCACGGGTGATGGCCTGGCGAATCCACCAGGTGGCATAGGTGGAGAACTTGTATCCCTTGGTATAGTCAAACTTCTCCACCGCCTTGATCAGGCCCAGGTTCCCCTCCTGAATCAAATCCAGGAAGAGCATCCCCCGGCCCACGTAGCGTTTGGCAATGGAGACCACCAGACGGAGATTGGCCTCCGCCAGACTCTGCTTGGCCCGCTCCCCCGCCTTGACCAGCTTTTCCATCTCCCGCCGGGCCTCCGGGTCCAGGGCCACACCCTCGGCCTCCATCTCCTCCAGCTGGCGCTTGGTCTCCTGGCCGGTGACCATGGTCTGGGCCAGGGCCACCTCCTGCTCACTGGTGAGCAGGTCCACCTTGCCGATCTCCTTTAAGTACATCCGAACCGGGTCGTCGATGCCGAAGGAGTCCACCAGGGTATTGGGGTCTACAATCTCCTCCTCGGGAATCTCCTCAATCTCCTCAATGGGGGGCATGTCATCCCCGCTGAGCTCAGGCAGGTAGTCTTCCCCCGCGGTGTCAATGCCCATGTTCTCCAGAACATCATAGATCTTGTCCATCTGTTCGGATTCCAGGTCAATCTCCTCCAGGGCCTCCATCAGCTCTCCGGAGGACAGGCGGCCCTTTTTCCGGCCTTTGTCCAGCAGGTCCCCCAGCTTCTCCGCGCCGTTGAGGCCCGCCACAATCTTCATGATCTCCGCCTTGCCCGCTTGGAGCTGTTCCTCGGTAACATGAATCAGTTTTTCTTTTTCCCGTTTATTCTCCGGTGCTTTTTTTTCGCTCATGTGCTCCATCTCCTATATACTTTTCTTTTTCCGATAGGTTTCCCGCGCGGCCAAAAGCACCGCTTCATCGGTGGTGGTTTGCTGCTTCATTCGCTCGGTCTCCAAAACAGCCCGGTAGTCCGCCATGGCCTTGGCGCCGTTTTCCAGGGCCGTGGGCTGGCCCAGAATGTCCGCCAGGAGGGCAATCTCCTCCCCTTCCAGTTCTCCCTCCAGGGTGCCCAGCTGGAGGGGCCGCCCCTGCTTCAGATGCTCCAGCAGGACCTGGTAGATCTTTCCCAGAACCGGCGCAGAAAACTGGCCGGGTTCCAATCCCTGGGTCTGCTTTACCAGGGACCCGTCCAGCATCAGCAGACGGAGGATGCCCTCCTCCGCCCGGGCGGACCGGGGATTTTCATATCGCAGCTGCCGGGCCTTGGGCTGAATCTGCGCCACAGGGGTCAAATTCCGCCGGGTCTGCTTCTTTTTCGCCGCGCGCAGGCGCTGGTCCTGCACCCGCTGGATCTCCTGGAGCAGCGCGGCTTTCCCCACGCCAGTCATTTCGGACAGCTGGCCGGCATAGACCTCCCGCTCCACCGGGCTGTCCAGGGAGGCCAGCAGCTCCGCCCCCGCCCGGGCAAACTCCGCCTTTTGCAACGGGTCTGTCAAATCATAGCCGCTCTGAAGCTGCCGCAGATTGTACTCCACATAGTTCTCCGACTGATCCAACAGCCGGGCAAAGGCATCCCGGCCGAAGGAGCGGAGAAACTCATCCGGGTCCTTCGCCCCTGTCACCCGAAGCACCTTGACCTTCAGCCCTGTCTTTTCCAGCATGGGAATGGCCCGGTTGGCCGCCTGAACCCCGGCGCTGTCGGCGTCGTAGCAGATGACCACTTCCTTGGTAAATCGGGAGAGCAGCTTGGCATGGTCCGCCGTCAGAGAGGTCCCCAAGCTGGCCACCGCGCAGTCAAACCCGGCCTGGTAGAGGGAAATGGTGTCCATATACCCCTCTGTCAGGACGATCCGGCCCAGCTTGGTGTTTTTGGCCAGGTTCAGGGCGAAGAGGTTGCGGCTCTTGTTGAACACCGGCGTGTCCGGGGAGTTGAGATACTTGGGGGTTCCCTCCCCCAGCACCCGTCCGCCAAAGCCGATGACATCCCCCCGCAGGTCGATGATGGGAAACATCACCCGATTGCGGAAGCGATCATAGATGCTCCCCTTTTGGTTGCTCACCGCCAGACCCGCGTCCAGAAGGTCCCGCTTTTCATACCCTTTCTGGGCCATGGCCCGAATGAGGCTGTCCCAGCTGTCCGGGGCAAACCCCAAGCCGAAGCGGGTCATAATCCCTTTGGACAGCCCCCGGCGCTGGAGATAGTCCAGGCCCGGCTGCCCCACAGGGCTGTGGAGCTGGCTGTGAAAGAATCGCGCGGCTTCCTTGTTCAGGTTCAGCAGGCGGTTTCGTTTCCGGCGGCTGCTCTCGTCCAGGTCCCCCTCGGGAAACTCCATGCCCGCCCGCTTGGCCAGCAGGCGGAGGGCATCCAGAAAGGGCAGGTTCTCCATCTCCATCACAAAGGAGACCACGCCGCCCCCCTTGCCGCAGCCGAAGCAGTGGTAGAGCTGCCGGTCCGGCAGGACATGGAAGGAGGGGGTCTTCTCCCCATGAAAGGGACAGAGCCCCCAATAGCTCCCCCCCTTGGGAGTCAGGGTCACATAGTCGGAGACCACGTCAACAATATCGCTTCGCGCCACCAGCTCATCCTTAAATGACGATGGAATGGCCATCGCGGTCCCCTCCTTTCCGTTTTTCTCATTTCACCGACCAGGCCAGGGGAATAAACGCCTCGCTGTACTTGGCCACGGCGTAGTTGTCGGTCATGCCGGCAATGTAGTCACAGACCGCCCGGTCTACCCCCTCCCGCGCCCGGATATCCTGGTAATCCGGGGGCAAGTCATCCGGGTTTTGCTGATAGAACTCAAACAGGCGGGCGATCATATCCTGGGCCTTGGACTCCTCCCCCTTGGCCAGCGGGTTGTGATAAACCGCCTCAAACATGAACTGACGCAGCCGGGCCATGGCCTGTCCGCAGGCGGGGGACTGGACAATCTCCCCTTTTCCCTGGCTGGCCTGAATCACATCTCCCGTCAGCGTGTTGATCCGCCCGCCGTGGTCAAACCCCAGCACCTGGGAGATATCCAGGGGGATGTCCAGAGGATAAATGATCCCCCCTCGCATGGCATCGTCGATGTCGTGATTGATGTAGGCAATCTTATCCGCCACCCGGACAATCTGTCCCTCCAAGGTCTCGGCCCGGTCCGGGCCCGTGTGGCAGAGAATGCCCCGGCGCACCTCATAGCAGAGATTCAGCCCCTCGCCCCCTTTTTCCAGGCGGTCCACCACCCGAAGGGACTGCTCGTTGTGCCGGAAGCCACCGGGAAGAATCTCGTTGAGCACCCGCTCCCCCGCGTGGCCAAAGGGGGTGTGCCCCAGGTCGTGACCCAGGGCAATGGCCTCGGTGAGGTCCTCGTTGAGCCGCAGGCCCCGGGCGATGGTGCGGGAGATCCGAACCACCTCCAGGGTGTGGGTCATTCGGGTGCGGTAGTGGTCCCCCTCCGGCTGGAGAAACACCTGGGTCTTATGCATCAGACGCCGAAAGGACTTGGAGTGGAGAATCCGGTCAATATCCCGTTGATAGCAGGTTCGGATCTGACAGGGTTCCATGGGGCGCTGCCGCCCCCGAGAGTCCGCAGACAGCGCCGCGTAGGGGGACAAGGTTTGTCGTTCCAGTTCTTCTGTCATCTCCCGCAGGAACATGGGCATTCCCTCCCGTTTCGTGTTGTAAGGGCCTGTTCTTCCTAAAAATTATACGGAAAAAATTTGCGAATTCCTGCTTCCTATGAAAACTTTTTATGAATAAAAGGAATATTTTCTAAAAATCAGGGTTTCTTTCTGAAAAATGAGAGGCACGCCCCCCTCAGCGGGCCTCCACCGGCGCCGCCTGGAAGGTCTCCCCCAGCTTCTCCGCCGCGATCTTGCCTGCGGTCAGTTCCGTGATCCGGGCCGCGTAGGCCGGCCAGTGCTCCACAGGCAGCAGGGCGGGCAGGCGGACCTGGGCGCCATACGAAACCTCCCCCAGAATGCCCTGGGCGGCGGCAATCTCCAGCTTGACCCGCTCCAGCAGGGGGTATGGGCATTCCACCACCGTCTGGGCCCACTGACGGACCTGGGCGATGCCCGCCGCGTCCAGCGCGTCCTTGGCCGACCTGGTATAGGCCCGCAGCAGCCCGCCGGTGCCCAGGAGGATTCCGCCGAAGTACCGGGTCACCACGCAGCAGACATTCTCCACTCCCGCCCGGCGAAAGACCTCCAGCATTGGCTGGCCCGCGGTTCCCTGAGGCTCTCCATCGTCGGAATACCGGACGATGCCTCCTTCCCGGATCAGGTAGCACCAGCAGTTATGGCGGGCATCATAGTGCTTGGCCTTCATCTGGGCAATCTTCTCCCGGGCTTCTTCCTCCTGCTCCACCCGCCAGACATGGCCAATGAAGCGGGATCGCTTCTCCGTGAATTCTGTCTCGCTGTCCCGGGCCGGGACATAATACTCTGCCATGGTTCCCGCCTCCTTAGTCCTCCCAAAATTCCTTGCTGGGCTGCCAGCCGTCAATCACGTATTCCCGCACTTGACCCACGGTCTTTTCCCCGCAGACCGCCACCACCTGAATGGTCTGGCCGTACTCCACCGATTCCACCTTGGCCTCCCGATAGAGCATGTCCACTACGCCGCCCTTGTCATAGGGCACAGACAGCGTCACCCGATAAAATCCGGTGTCCAGACGCTTGCCGATCATGGCCAGCAGCTGATCCAGCCCCTCCCCTGTCTTGGCGGAGATGGAGACAATATCCTCCCCATGGGGGCGGATTTCCCCCACATAGATGTCCGATTTGTTGAATACCTCCAGCCGCGGGGTGGCCTCCGCCCCCAGCTGGCGAATCAGGGCCTCCACCACCTCGGCCTGCTCCCGCCACTCCGGGTTGGAGGCGTCGATGACATGGAGGATCAGGTCAGCATAAGCCAGTTCCTCCAAGGTGGCTTTGAAGGCCTCCACCAGGTGGTGGGGGAGCTTGCGGATAAAGCCTACGGTATCCGAGATCAGTACCGTGCAGGTGTCGGAGATCTCCAGCGTCCGGGTGGTGGTGTCCAAGGTGTCAAACAGCCGGTTCCGGGCCGGGATTCCGGCGTGGGTCAGGGCATTGAGGAGGGTGGACTTGCCGGCGTTGGTATAGCCCACAATGGCCACCACGGGGATCTCATTCTTCTCCCGGCGGTCCCGCTGGACCGCCCGAATCCGGCGGACCTCCTCCAGGTCCTCGGTGAGCTTGGCGATCTTCCGGCGGATGTGCCGGCGGTCGGTTTCCAGCTGGGTTTCTCCGGGGCCGCGGGTTCCAATGGGGGATTTTCCCCCGGAGGCAGTCTGACGGACCAGGTGCCCCCACATACCTGTCAGCCGGGGCAGCAGGTATTTGTACTGCGCCAGCTCCACCTGGAGCCGCCCCTCCTTGGTCCGGGCTCGCTGGGCAAAGATGTCCAGGATCAGCCCCGCCCGGTCGATGACCTGGGCCCCCACCTCTTCGGTGAGGACCCGCTGCTGGGAGGGGGAAAGCTCGTTGTCAAAGACCACCAGATCCGCCCCTTGGGCCTGGACCAGGGCGGCCACCTCCGCCACCTTCCCCTCTCCAATGAAGGTTCTGGCCTCGGGGGTCTCCCGATTTTGGAGCACACTGCCCACGCACACACCGCCGGCGGTTTCCAGCAGCGCCTCCAATTCCTCCAGGGTGGCATCGCTGGCGTTCTCCTCCTGGGAGAGGCTGCTGGCATGGAGCCCCACCAGGACGGCGTGATTTCTCTTTTCTTCCATCGTATGATCGGTCATAGGGACCTCCTTTTTCCAAGATCAGGGAATCTGCTTTTGCCTGACCAAGACCTGGGTAATCTCTCCAATGTAAACCCGGTGATAGTCCTTGGCCTGGTAGTTGCTCAACGCCTCTTCATCCATGTGCGCCGGGTTCAGATCATTCCAATAGCGTTTTTTACACACCAGGACCAGATCGGCCTCCTGAATATACGGCGCCTGCCCCGCCGCCCCCACGTGAAACCCACAGGCGGCAAATTTGTCCTCCTCCCGGCCGCTGACCGCGCCGCAGTAAGCCAGCTGTTTTTTCCACTGGGGGCCGAAGAACGACAGGGTAAAGTATGGATTCTCCTCCAAAAAGGTATAGGTATACCGTTGGGGTCGCACATAAATGGTGGCCACCGGCTTACGCCACAGCACACCCAGGCCGCCCCAGCTGGCGGTCATGGTGTTGCAGTGGTCCGGTGTGCCGGCGGTAATGAGGGTCCACTGGTCACCAATGAGGGAAAAGACGTTTTCCTGCAGTTGTTTTGGGTCGATGGATTGAAACATGGTAACGCCTCCTATTTTTATGCAGATGAAAGGGTACTCGGCTTAGTCTATGCAAAAAGCCAGGGGCAGACACCGTCGGGGGCAAACTTTTTCCCGACGGGAACAACGGAAAAACCCGTGCCGGGAAGGGCACGGGTTCAAAGACAAAATCTTTTAGTTTTCCAAACCGAACTTTTTGTTGAAGCGGCTGACGCGTCCGCCAGTATCCACCATCTTCTGCTTGCCGGTGAAGAAGGGGTGACACTTGGAGCAAACTTCTACTCGGATGTCTTTCTTAGTAGATCTTGTCTCGATCACGTTGCCACAAGCACATCTGATTGTGGTCTGCTCGTAGTTGGGATGGATGCCTTCCTTCATGAGTGTTCACCTCTTTCTGATGTCAAAAAATGATCGCGCCTCACAAGCGCATGATACATGATACCACTTTCAGAGCAAAAATGCAACTCTTTTTTTCAGAATTATTGGGTTTTTTTCGTGGATTCAGGACAGTTCCACCCCAAGGTTGGGGACCAAAAACCAGAGTACCCGCCGGACAACCGGGATTCCGGTCACTTCCTCCAGGGCATAGGCGTAAGCTGCCATCTGCCCCCGGTACCGCTGGCTCCGCTGGGCCAGATGCTCGGCGGAGACATGGTCCGTCTTGAAATCCACCAGGGTGATCCCCTCCGCCGTCTCAAACCAGCAGTCGATCACCCCTTGGAGCAGGACCTCCTCCCCCGCCGGCGCCTGGGGAAAGAAGCGGCGGGCCTCGGTCAGGACCGAGAACGGATACTCCCGGTGCAGGTTCCGGCTCCCCCGCAGCTGCCTGCCCAGGTCCCCTGCGAAGAACCGGGCCACTGCGGCTGGGTCCACCGCCTGGGCCTGGGCTTCGGTGAGGTAGTGGGCCCCGGTCAAGCGGTCCAGCTCCGCCTGGACCTGCTCCACAGACCCTGTTCTGTCCAGACGGATGCTCTGCATCACCGTGTGGACCGCCGTCCCTTTCTGGGCCGGGGTGAGCCCCAGAGAGGCCTGGGCAAATTGCGGGCGGTAGAACGGGGCCGGCTCCCCCGATCCCTGGTCCCGGAGAAGAAACCAGCCGGCCTCCTCCGGGTCTTGGTCCGCCACCTGGGTGGCCGTCACCTTCGCAGGGGTGGCGGCGGACGCCTCATAGGGATAGCGCCAGCGCAGCTGCGCGAGGAGCTCCTCCGGCGGAAGAGCGGCATGCCGCGCCGCCTTGCAGGGACCACGGCGGGAGGACCCCCTCTGGGACACCCCGCCGCCATGGTAGGCAATGCGCCAGGATGGCCCCAGGGCTACCGCCGGCAGGGGCAGCTCCTCCCGGCCGATGGCCGCCCGCAGTTCGCCCCCCTCCGGCCGGGCCAGCGCAGTGAGCAGGAGCCACTGACCCACACTGGTGCACCCCGCCAGCACCCGGGGGTCGGCGGGGTAGGAGACACTCTCCGCCAGGTTCCTCAGGTCTCCCCGCCCATAGGCCAGGGCGTGGGTCAAGATCAGCTTCTCCTTGGCCCGGGTCATGGCCACATAGAGCAGGCGCATCTCCTCCGCCAGCAGTTCCTTCTTCAGGGCCAGCGCCACCCCGGTCCGGGCCAGGGTGGTAAACTCCACCATAGTCTCCCGGTCCAATCCCTTGGGCCCCAGGCCCAGCCGCAGGTGAAAGAGAACCGGCTTCTGCAAATCCCCATAGTTGATCCGCCGTCCCAGGCCGCAGAGAAAGACCACCGGGTACTCCAGCCCTTTGGAGCGGTGGATGGAGAGGATTTTCACCCCGGCCTCCTCCTTGGGCGCGGCCGGCATCGCCGGCAGGCCCCCGCTCTCCCGTACCCGGTCCAAATGAAGGAGAAAGCCGAAGAGCCCTTTGTGTCCCGCTCCCTCAAACCGTCGGGCCAATTCATAGAAGGAGAGTAGATTCTCCCGGCGCTTTTCCCCGCCGGGCAGGGAGGAATACACCTCCAGCATATCGGTCTGCCGGTACAAAGACCAGAGCAGGTGATGACTGCTCTCCTCTCCCGCCCCAAACCGCAGGGCTTCCAGCTGGCTCAGAAAGGACCGGCAGTCCTCCCACCCCTGCGCCCCGGCCGCCTGAAGGGCGGTGTAAAAGGTACCCTCCGCCAGGCCTCGAATCTCCGCCAGCCGGTCCCCGGTCATCCCCACCAAGGGGGAGCGAAGCACGGCCAGCAGGGGGATATCCTGCTGGGGGTTATCTATGATCTGAAGCCAGGAGAGGGCCACTGAGACCTCTGAGGCAGCAAACAGGTCTCCCCCCTCTTCCGCGGACCAGCCCACCCCCTGCTCCTCCAACGCCTGGGTGTAATAACGCCGCACCGGGCCGGGGGAGCGCAAAAGGATGGCAATATCATCCGGCCGGACCGGACGGGTCCCGCCGGCCCCATCGGACACGGGAAAGCCGGACTGGAGCAGTTCTGCGATCTCCTTCGCCACAAACCTGGCCTCCAGCGCATTGCGGTTTTGTTTCTCCTCGGTGTACGCTGGGTCCTCTGTAAAGTCCAGCACATGAAACTCCGTCTCATAGCCCTCCCCCGCCGGAAACGTGCCGCCAGGGTACAGGGCCTCCCCGTCTGTGTAGTCCATCTCCCCCAACCGCCGGGACATGATGGCACGAAACAGATCGTTGGCTGCCTCCAAAACCTGGGGGCGGGAGCGGAAATTTTTGGACAGCGTAATCCGCCGCTCCTGTCCCGCCTGGGCCTGGTCATAGGGGGGGAAGGTACGGTATTTCTCCAGGAAAATGGTGGGGTCGGCCAGACGGAAACGGTAGATGGACTGCTTGACATCCCCCACCATGAAAAGGTTTCTCCCCTCCTGGGACAGCGCCTGGAAAATGGTATTCTGCACCTGATTGGTGTCCTGGTACTCGTCCACCATGATCTCCGTATACCGCGCCCCCCACTGCCGGGCCAGCGGGGTGGGCCCCCCCGCCTCGTCCACCAGCAGTCGGACCGCCAAGTGTTCCAGGTCCGAAAAGTCCAGCAGGGAGCGCTGCTTCTTCGCCGCCTCATAGGCCCGGGAGAAATCCTCCACCAGGTCCAGCAGCCCCAGCATGGCAGGGTAAACCAGCGCCATATCCGCCAGCAGGGGGGCACTGGGGCCGGACACGGTTTGGGTCAGCTCCTCCACCGCCTTTTTGCACCGGGCCCGGATGCTTTTGATCTGCTCCTGCAGGGCCGGGTCTTCCACCCCCCGGGCAGCTTTGAGCTTGGGAAAGACAATCTCCACCCGGGCTGCCTCATCCCAGCTGGTTCCGGCTGCCTGGACAAAGGCCTCCAGGCTCCTCCGGGTGGCCTGGAGGCTGTCCCCGTAGGCCTTTTCCAGCCCCGCCTCTTTCTGGGCCAGGTCACAGGCCCGGGCCATTTGGTCCGCCCAATAGGCGGCGGTTTGGCCGGCCTCCTCCAGGAGCAGGCTGCCCCAGGGGGTCTGTCCCACATCGGTCACCGCCGACAGGTCCAGGGCTTCCCGCTGGCTGGCCAGCCAGGCCAAGGGGTCGGGGTAGCTCTGAATTTTTCCATAGATATCCAAGGTGATCTCCAGCAGGCGGCTGTCATCCCGCCCTTTGGAGAGCACATCCAGCAGCCTGGCAAAGGGCCCTGTGGGGTCGATCTCCTCATACCGTGCCTCCAGCACCTGGTTCAGGGTCCGGGTCATGAGGACCTGGGCCTCCTCATCCTCGCAGAGGGCAAAGTCCCCCGGGATATCCAGCAGGTGGCCCCACTGGCGCAGAAGGACCGTACAGAAAGCATGGATGGTGGAAATCTGGGTCTCATAGAGCCGGACCGTCTGCTGGCGGAGGTGGGCATGGTCGGGCTGGGCCGCCAGCGCCTCGGCGATCTCCTTGGCAATCCGGGCCCGAAGCTCCTCCGCCGCTGCCCGGGTAAAGGTGATGATGAGAAACTCGTCAATATTCCGCCCCTCCTGGAGGATGTAGTCCATCAGCCGCTCCACCAGCACCCGGGTCTTTCCCGACCCGGCGGCAGCGGAAACCAGCAGGGCGCCACCGCGATTTTTGACCACTTCCTCCTGCTCAGGCGTTCGTTTCACCGCCATGGGTGTTCCCTCCCTCCTGGGTCTGCTCCAGCCACTGCCAGAATTCGCTGTTCTTCACCGACGGAATCCACCGCCGGCGGTCGGTGTGCTCTTCAAACTGGCAGGCCTGGAAAAATTCACAATACTGGCAGGCATTCCTGGCCTCCCCCCGCCAGACCGGGTCAGCGTCAATGGTCCCCCGGGCAATCTCGCCGCAGATCTGGGCCAAGATCCGCTGGGTGTGCTGCTTCAGCCGGCCCAGCTTTTGGGCGCTGACCAGAGCCTCCCCCGAGATTTTTCCCGTCCGGGCGCTCACCCGCAGGGGCAAAAAGCGGGGACCGCCCTCCCCGTGCTCCATGGCCCGCAGTACGTCCTCCTCTTCCAGCAGCAGGCCTCGACGGACCAGTTCTTTGTCCAGCAGCCGCTGACGGGTTGCCTCATCCATGGAACGGCTGCCGGAAATCATGGCGTCCCGGGCCGGCAGGTACAAGACCCCCGCCGGTATGGGCCGCGTTCCGAAAATGCGGTCCCCCTCCTCCTCCAGAGTGAACAGGTATAGCAGCATTTGCAGCCCCAGGCCGTGCCAGACCTCCGTCAGGTCAAAGGACTTCCGGCCCGTCTTATAGTCCACCACCCGCAGATAGAGCCGGCCGTCCTTGACCCATCCGTCCACCCGGTCCACAAACCCAGAGATCCGGAGGGTTACGCCTCCCTCGGTGATCTCCACCGGAGGGAGCTCTTTTCCCAGACCAAATCCCAGTTCAAAAAGCACCGGCTGGAAATCCGAGGCCTGGAGTTCCGCCACCACATTGTCCACCACCGCCCGGACATTCCGTTCCAGCCGGCGGAAGAGATAGCGGAAGCGGGGGGTCTGGTGCTCCATACCCCCCAGTTCCCGGGCCACATAGTCCTCCACCGCCCGGGCCGTGCAGGCCTGGACCACCTCCTGGGAGACCCGCGCCACGCCTCCCTGGGCCCGAACCTCCCGCAGCACGGTTTCCAGCACGAAATGGACAAAGGTTCCGTACTCCGGGGCGTGGAACCCCGCTGGGCGGCGGTCCTTTGCCCCCAGGCCGTAGCGGAGGAAATAGGCAAAGTGACAGGACTGATACTGATCCATCCGAGAGGCCGACATAGCCACCTTCTCCCCGTACAGCGCCGCCACCCGGTCCGCCGACAACCTTCCCCGGGTCCAGTGGGCCGCCCGATCCAGGCGGCGAAACAGCGTGTCGCAGAGGGGATCGTCCGACAGAGCCTGTCGGACCTGGGGCAGTCCGGCCGCCATGGCACGCAGCTGATCCAGGGAGGGCGCCGCCCCCCCCTGGGCCGCCGCCGCGGGAAACAGACGGTTCAGCCGTTCCACCAGGAAGGAGGGGCGTTTCTCGCCCCCTCCCGCCCCCTGGAACGGCCAGGTGACGCAGAGGCGTTCCGTGGGCTGGGCACAGGTGGTATACACAATGGTATTCTCCCGGCTGATCTTCTCCTCCAACCGGGGTGAACAGGTCAGCCCGTAGTCCTCCAGCAGCAGCCGGTCCTGGTCGGTGAGCAGGCCCTGGCCGGGGGCCACCTGGGGAATGGCCCCATCCTCCGCTCCCAGCAGGAAGAGCACCTTACAGGCCCGTCCCCCCAGCCGCTGGGCATCTCCGGCGGTCACCCGGTCCAGGGAGGCAGGAATGGTCCCCACCGAGTATTGGGACAGAAGGAGGCGCAGCAGCCGGGAAAAATCGGCAAACTCTGCCTCCATCTCCCCCAACAGCGCCGCGCACTGCTCCAGGGCCCGGCAAAAAATCTCCCACAGCTGGCTGTATTGCCGGGCCAGCTCCGGCTCACCCTGGTGCAGCAGCGCCGCGCTTCGCGCCTCCAGATGCTCCGGGGCATGAATCTCCTCCAGAAACCGGTAGAGGGCGAGCACCTGTTCTCCGATGGTGCCGCCGGCGTTCTTCCGCAGCCGTTCCAGAGGCTGGATCACCCGCAGGCGGAGGGCATTGAGGGTCTCCAGCGTCTCCTCGTCCTGGGGCGTAAACCGCTGATGGTATCCCCCGGGGTGACGCGTCCAGCCTCCGGCTCCGGTCCAGCGGCTGCCCCAGATGTCCCAGGTGAGAACATAGTTCTCCAGCTGGTCACACTCCGGCAGGCTCAGTCCGGCCAGACCGGTCTTCAAGTAGCGAAACATATCCTCATAGAGATAGCCCCCGTTCACCGCGTCCAGCGCGGCGGTGATGAGGGTAAACAGGGGCTTTTGCAGAAGGTCGGTTTTATCCGCCTGAAACAGGGGGATGTCATACTGGGCAAACACCCCCTCCAGCTGCTCCCAATAAGGGTCCATAGACCGGGCCGTCACCACAATGTCCCGGTAGCGAACCCGGCCCTGTCGGACCAGGGCCCGAATCTCCCCGGCGGCCCAAGCCACCTCCTCCCGGGGAGAGGGCAGCTCATGGACCACTATACTGCCGTCCCAGGGGCCGGTATAGGAGGGCATGGGATGGGCAAAAAGTGCCTGCTCCAAATGGCGCAGGGGCGGGGTCCGCTCCCATTCCCCGGCGGGCAGAGCTTCCTCCTCCACAGGACAGCCCACCTTGGCAGCCAGCCCCTTGATCCAAGCCAGAGTTTTCCTCGCCGGGGCAAAGACCGCCTCCTCCCCAGCCCCCTCTCCATAGGTCAGCGCCAGTGTCACGGAGTGGGCCTGGCGGAGGAGTTCCGCCAGCACCAGACCCTGCTGGGGTGTAAAGTCGGTAAACCCATCCAAATACACGTCCTGACCCTGGAAAAAGGGAAACCGCCTCAGCTTTTCCGCCAAACGGGTCAGCCGGTCCCGGGGGTCCAGCGCCCCCCGGGCGGTCATGGCCTCATAGGCGCCAAAAATCAGGCCCAGGTCCCGGAGCTTCTCACCGTCCATTCCCTCGGTCTCCTCTCCCACCTGGGTCAGCTGCTCCCCTGTGATACAGTAGCTCTTCAGCTCGTCCAGGGTGGTCAGCAGACTGGTCAGAAAGGCCGGCTTCTGGGAGGGCATGGCATAGACCGTCAGATTGGCCTGCACAGAACGAAGGGCGGCGTATAGAACCAGTAGCCGGCCCCCTGCGTCCAAAACAGGCTCCGCCGCCCCGCCGCCCAGGGAGAGCACCCGGTTCTCCAGACGGGTAAAGGAGAGCACCTCCCCGTACCGCCCGGCCTGGTTGCCGTTTTCCCGGCAGAACCGCCGCTCGGTCTCAAAAGACGCCTGTTCCGGCACCAGCAGCAGCTGGGGCCGGCGCTCTCCCGCCTCCCTCATCCGGCGAAGCACCTGGGTGGTCTTGCCGCTGCCGGCCCGGCCTGTGAGGATATGCAGCATGGTCCTTCCCCCTTTCAAAACCGGTTCAGCAGGCCGGACAGGCCTTCCTCCCGGTAGATTTCCTGGTAATACGCCAGTTCCTGCTGGATCAGATCATCAATGGCCCGCATCCCCAGCAGTTCCACCGGCGCCTTGTCGTCTGTGAGAATATGCGCCCCGCCCACATAGGGGATCAGCCCCTGGGACACCCGTTCCATCTGGTCCCGCAGCTCACCCGCCGGGAGAGCTGCCCGGCGTTGGGCCAGCCACTGCACGGGGTCGCCGTCCACCGCCGCAAAGAGCTCCCGGTTGGTGGTGCCGGGGACATCCACCGTAGACACATAGGGAAACAGACTGGCAATGGTGTCGCACAGGGCCTGGTTGATGCTTCCCTCCCCGTCCGAGTGCATATTCAAGTTGACCACCATCACCCCGCCCGGCGCCAGGTGGTCCCGAACCAGGGCAAAGAACTCCACCGTGGACATCTGGAAAGGGATGGTAATGTCCTGATAGGCATCCACCTGAATCACGTCATACTGGGTGTCCACCGCCTGGAGGTAGGCCCTGCCGTCATAGGTGGTCACATCCACCGTCTCGGGAAGGTCAAAATAACGCGTGGCCAGCTGGGTGATCTTGTCATCAATCTCCACCCCGGAGACCTGAACCTGGGGAAAATAGCGGGTACACTGCCGGGCATAGGTTCCGGTGCCGTTGCCCAGAACCAAAACCCGGCCCGCGGTCCCCTGGTGCAGTCCCGCCATCACCGGCGCCGCCAGGGCGTAGTCGTAGTACATCCCGGTGAGGCCCTCCTGCTTCATCTTCACCGACTGTACCCCAAACAGGACATTGGTGGAGAGGATGGTCCGGTCCTCGGTCTCTTTCACCTGGAGATAGTTGTAAACCGACTCCCCTTCATAGGTAAGGTCCTTTTCCCAGAAGGCAAATCCGCCCCGGCCGCCCAACAGGGTGCAGAGCACAAAGAGAATCCCCGCCGCCAGGCAGGTTCTCCAGCAGGTTCTCGCACTGAAGAAATAGGCCAGCCCAATGACCAGCAGAATCCCGGAAAACAGCAAGAAAGTCACCGCCGTGCCCACCGCCGGGATGGTGACAAAGGTGGGCAGAAAGGTCCCCAGGATGCTGCCGATGGTGTTGCAGGCCCCCAGGGTCCCCACCACTTTGCCGTTGTCCTCCAGGCTGTCCACCGTGTACTTCACCAGGGAAGGGGTCACCGTGCCCAGCAGGAACAGGGGAAAGACAAAAATGACCATACAGGCGCAAAAGGCCGCAATCACCAAAAAGTGGGTGCTGATGGTGAGGACCAACAGACTGGAAATGCCCAAAATAATGTACTTTCCCAGCACAGGAATGGCAGCGATCCAGACCGCCGCCAAGAGCAGACGGCGGTAGAGCCGGTCAGGGTCGGGATTCCTGTCCGCGGTCCGGCCGCCCCAGAGGTTGCCCAGGGCCAAGGCAATCATAATGGTGCCGATGATGATGGTCCACACAATTTGGGAGGAGCTGAAGTACGGCGCCAGCAGACGGCTGGCCCCCAGTTCCACCGCCATGACGGAGACGCCGGAAAAGAATTCCGTCAGGTAGAGATAATACTTGTTCTTCAGAATGGAGCGTTCTTTCATGGTTCTCTTTCCTTCCCGATTTACCAAAAAACGGTACAGCGACTGCTGTACCGTTTTCTCCGTTCCACCGGACCTCAAAGGGGCCGGCCACAGACAGGTCAGACCTTGTGATCGCTGCCCAGAACATTGACGATTTTGTCCTTGACCAGATCCTTCACATACTGACGGCCTACCTTCAGATAGCCCCGGGGATCAAAGCCCGCAGGGTCCGCCATCAGCTGCTGGCGCACGCCGGCGGTCATGGCCAGGCGGAGGTCCGAGTCGATGTTAATCTTGCACACCGCCATTTTGGCCGCCTGGCGGAGCTGATCCTCCGGCACGCCGATGGCATCCTTCAGCTGGCCGCCGTTGGCGTTGATGAGCTCCACATAGTGGGGAACCACCGACGAGGCCCCGTGGAGTACAATGGGGAACCCAGGCAGGCGGCGGGAAACCTCCTCCAAGATATCAAAACGGAGTTGGGGCTTGGTCCCCGGCTTAAACTTATAGGCGCCGTGGCTGGTGCCGATGGCAATGGCCAGGCTGTCCACCCCCGTGGCCCGAACAAACTCCTCCACCTGGTTGGGGTCGGTATAGGAGGAGTCCTCCGCCGAGACATTCACGTCGTCCTCAATGCCGGCCAGACGGCCCAGTTCCCCTTCCACCACCACGCCGTGCTGGTGGGCGTACTCCACCACCTGGCGGGTGAGGGCAATGTTGTCGGCAAAGGAATGCTTGGACCCGTCGATCATCACCGAGGTAAAGCCCCCGTCAATGCAGGCCTTGCAGATGGCAAAGTCCTCGCCATGGTCCAGGTGAAGGGCAATGGGCAGGCCCGTATCCTCTACGGCGGCCTCCACCAGTTTCATCAGGTAGCCGTGCTTGGCGTATTTCCGGGCCCCGGCGGACACCTGCAAAATCAGAGGAGAGCTCACTTCCTTGGCCGCCTCCGTAATGCCCTGGACAATTTCCATATTGTTGACGTTAAAGGCGCCGATGGCATACCCGCCCTCGTAGGCCTTCTGAAACATTTCTGTGGTCGTCACTAACGGCATAGATACCGCTCCTTTCCAAACAATTCGGATAAATTATTGTACCAGCATTCATTGAGAATTGCAAGAGCGGATGGGATATGTTATGATGGGTTCTCAAGAGGAATCGAGTTTGCTCTCCATTCATTTTTTATTAGGGAGGTTTTCTTTATGGAAAACTTGAAAGGCGCCTGCATCATCGGGCAGTCCGGCGGGCCCACGGCCGTCATCAACGCCAGCGCCCAGGGCGTGATTCAGACCGCGCTGGCCTCCCCCCAGATCACCCGGGTTCTGGGGGCCGCCCATGGCATCAAAGGGGTCTTGGCCGACCAGCTCTACGACATGGGACAGGAAGACCCCGGTCAGCTGGAGCTGCTCCAGTTTACCCCCTCCTCCGCGCTGGGGTCCTGCCGGTACAAGCTGGCTGACCCGGATGTGGACGACACGGACTATAAACGGATCTTGGAAATCTTCCAAAAATACGACGTCCGCTACTTCTTTTACAACGGCGGAAACGACTCCATGGATACCTGCAACAAAATCAGCAAATACATGCAGCGGGTGGGCTACCCCTGCAACATCATCGGGGTCCCCAAAACCATCGACAACGACCTGTCCGGCACCGACCACTGCCCCGGCTATGCCAGTGCCGCCAAGTACATCGCCACCTCCTGCATGGAGCTTTACCAGGACGCCCGGGTCTATGACACAGGGACTGTGGTGATCGTGGAGATCATGGGCCGCCATGCCGGCTGGCTGGCCGGTGCCGCCGGGCTGGCCACCTGGGCCGGGTCCGGCCCCGACCTCATCTACCTGCCCGAGGTGGATTTCTCCATGGATGCCTTTCTGGCCGACGTAAAGCGGGTCTATGAGGACACCGGCAACTGCCTGGTGGCCGTCTCCGAGGGCATTCACTATGGGGACGGAACCTTTGTCTCCGAGGCCAAGACCTCCGCCACCGACGGCTTCGGCCATGCCCAGCTGGGCGGGCTGGCCGCCCTGCTGGCTGAGTCCGTGAAGAGGGCCCTGGGGGTTAAAGTACGGGGGATTGAACTCTCCCTGCTCCAGCGGTGCGGTTCTCATCTGACCTCCCTGACCGACGTGCGGGAGGCCTATCTGGCGGGAAAGGCCGCAGTAGAGGCAGCCACCGCCGGCCTCACGGACCAAATGGTGGCCCTGGACTGCACCCGGGACGCCAGCGGCTATCACTGCCAGACCAAGCTCATCCCCCTCACCCAGGCCGCCAACACCGAGCGCAAGGTCCCCCTGGACTGGATCACCCCCGAGGGCAACGGCATCCGCCAGCCCTTCATTGACTATGCCCTCCCCCTCATCCAGGGCGAGCTCCAACGCCCCCTGGCCCATGGTCTGCCTCAGTTTGCCCACTTAAAAAAAGTGCGTACCACCGACATGGACTGAAGCTGCAAAAACCGTCCCTTTTTTCTGAGAAAGGGACGGTTTTTGCATGTTTTGGTGGATTTTTCATATACTAACCGCATCTAATCACGGAGGTATCCCTATGAGCAACCATCTGCGGGGCCAAACCAGCCCCTATCTCCTGCAGCACGCGGACAATCCAGTGGACTGGTACCCCTGGGGACGGGAAGCTCTGCAAAAGGCCAAAATCGAGGACAAACCCATCTTTCTCAGCATCGGGTACAGCACCTGCCATTGGTGCCACGTCATGGCCCGGGAGAGCTTCGAGGACTTGGAGATTGCCCGGCTTCTCAACGAGAGCTTTGTCTCCATCAAGGTGGACCGGGAGGAGCGACCTGACATTGACAGCCTCTACATGGCGGCCTGCCAGGCCTTCACCGGCAGCGGCGGCTGGCCCACCACCCTGTTTCTCACCCCGGAACAGCTTCCCTTCTTTGCCGGAACCTATTTTCCTCCCACCAGCCGGGGCGGCCTGACCGGACTGCGGCAGCTCCTGTCTGCCATCCGGGACGCCTGGGCTCAGGACCGGGAGGCCCTCACCGCCCCGGGGCGGCAGTTTCTTCAGCTGCTTACCCAGAGACCCCCGGAGCAAAGTTCCCCCACCCGGTCCCTTTTGGAGGAGGGCGTGGCCCAGTGGAAACGGACCTATGATGAGACATATGGCGGCTTCGGCGCCGCCCCCAAATTTCCCATGGGGCACAGTCTTCTCTTTCTGCTCACCTATGGAGAGAAAAAGGCGGACCCCGCCGCCTTGGCCATGGCGGAAAAAACTCTGGAGCAGCTTTACCGCGGGGGCATCTACGACCACATCGGCGGCGGATTCTGCCGGTATTCCACCGACCGGGCCTTTCGCATCCCCCACTTTGAAAAAATGCTCTACGACAACGCCCTGCTGATGCTGGCCTACTGCAAGGCCTACGCCGTCACGGGACGGACGCTTTACCGCCAGGTGGCCACGGAGACCGCCGGCTATCTCTTCAAAGAGATGTCCCTGGCCTCCGGCGCCTTTGTCAGCGCCCAGGATGCCGACAGCGACGGCAGCGAGGGCGCCTACTACGCCCTTCGCCCGGAGGAAGTGCTGGCTGTGCTGGGAGAAGACCAGGGGACCGCCTTTAACGCCTGCTATGACATCACGGAAGAGGGAAACTTCCACGGCTTCAGCATCCCCAATCTGCTCCACAGCCCCTTGCCGGGGGACCGATTCGCCGCTTGCATCCCCGCCCTGTATGCATACCGGCTGGCCCGGGCCAGCCTTCATCGGGACGATAAAGTGCTGGCCGGGTGGAACGGCCTGCTGATGGGCGCCCTATCCTGGCTCTATCGGGTCTCCGGGCAGACCATTTACCGGGACGCCGCTCGAGGGATTTGGACGTACCTTTCCCGGGTTCATGGGAGCCAGGGCACCCTGTCGGCCACCAGCCGGGATGGGTTGGCCCGGGGGATTGGGTTTTTAGAGGACTACGCATTCTGCGCCTTTGGCCTGCTGTCCCTTTACGAAGCCACCCTGGAGCCGTCCTATCTGTCCCAAGCGCAGACCCTGTGCCGGCAGGTCCTCACTGATTTCACCGACCCCAGCGGCGGCTTCTTCCTCACGCCTCAAAACGCCGATCCCCTGTTGATTCGCCCCAAGGACACTGCGGACGGGGCACTTCCCAGCGGAAACACCATGATGGCCTGGAACCTGGTTCGTCTGTCCCACCTGACCCGGGAGGATACGTGGCAGAGGGCAGCGGAAGCCCAAATGGCCTTTCTCTCCCCCCTGGCCGCCTCCTATCCCACGGCCTATCCTGTCTTTCTGCTGGCCCTGCTGGCCCAGGCCGTGCCGGCAGAGGAGATCACGGTGGTCTTGGCGCCGGGAGAGGCCCCGCCCCGGCAGCCCTGGCCCTTTCCCCTGGACGCCGTGGTCACCATTCTGGAACAGCCCACGGACGCCTATCCCCTGCTGGGAGAACAGACCACCTACTATGTCTGTAAAAACCACAGCTGTCTGCCTCCCTGCCACCAGTATCCATCATAAAACGCCAGACAAAGCGCCCCGGCACTG
>OLOA01000067.1_pt1 | contig 111441 bp, 98 predicted proteins | sample 1672201 | NCBI WGS metagenome assembly OLOA01 (sample SAMEA3136658, study PRJEB25190) | human gut metagenome
CTCAGACCTCACGGTCTGGGCGATTTTTCTGTCAGGGGAGTTTTTTTACAGCCCCTTTTTAGTTCTATTTTCCTATTGTATATATGCCTTCCACATACTATATTTTCTTTACACATATCGAATGTGCAGTCTTTTTATATTTGACTGCATTTCATTGGATATTTCATCCATTTTTCCATGTGTACTAATTAGATATTGGAGAGAAATTTCGTGCAGAACAAAGATTCAGTTGTTATTTTATTATTGTTTTGTAACTATTCAGATATTGAAAGCTGGAGACTTCCATGTAACAATTCTGATAGAAAAACAGCCTCTATATGACACCTTTTCCTCTCCACCACTACAAAGGAGAAGAAGATGCATATGAGCAAAAAGTTCGAAGTTCTTACCATTAGTGATGATTTTATGTTTGGCATTATCATGCGCAATCCAAAGTACTGCAAACCGTTTTGGGAAACAATACTGAATATTAAGATTTCGCGCATTGAGTACCCACAAGACCAGAAAACGATCAATCTTTCTCTCGATGCCAAAAGCATCCGACTAGATGTCTATGTTGAGGACGATTCCAATACAGTTTACAACATTGAACACACAGTTAAAACAGAGTTTTGTAATCTTTTGTCTGCACCTTTGATCCGTTCCATATCGGCAGACATGTCTATACTGTCGAAAACCGCTGTGTGGAAGATACAAATCTGTTGCTTAACGATGCTACACAGAAAATCATTTTAAATACAAAGGGAATTTTTGACCAGACAACAATTAATGTATCCGTTAATTATTATTGATGATGATGTACTATCATTTCCCACAGAAAGGCTTTAAAACTTCCATAAATCAAGTATGCGGCTCTAACCACGGTTAATTAGTTGCTCTCTCATTCCATACACGGCATTCCTTAGTTTTCACAAACTATCAGATAATGGGAATCGCACTAACTTAGTTAATACAATTCCCATTATTTTCTCCGCAATGTTATATTTTTTGTCTCACAAGCTGCGCAAGTTTCATAGAAACAGAGCATAATATAATTGCCAATGATATCATTATAGAAATTTCTTCAAAATTTCTAATTTGCATTCCAACTATAATCATTAACAATTCTATTATACATACCATTCTGGCACATTTTTTACTTGCCAACAATTCTATTTTATCCATATCTATATTAGGATGATTCATCGTACCTACAATCAAAAGATAACTAGCCGCTATACAGGTAAAAACAAGCAACAATTTTGAATATGTATACATAATATTTTTCACAAGCAAAACACCTATAAATGTCCCGATGGTTGCCACGTAGCATGCTTTAAACGTCTTCATATGAAAACCACCAGTTCTTCTTCGTAAAGCCAAAAATGAAATAAGAAAAATCACCCCATTCACAAATTCCTGCATACATATAATTACCACAAGTATTGTTCCAACTGTCAAACTTTCTTCTACCAATAGTTCCATAGCATACTGATAATATTCCCTGTTGTCTTCCATAATCAGATTTTTTTCCTGCATTTGATCCAGACAATTTTTAATTATTTGATCTAACATTATCTCCACTTCCACCAACTCAATATTCAAACAAACCAATAGACTATAAAACTAATAACTACAAATATTGGCAGCAAAAACAAAATCCACCCTGTAATCAAACCAAATTTTTTTGGCGTTTCTCCCCGGACTTTAGCCCTGTGCCGTCGAATCAACGATATAATCAAGACAATAAGACCTATCGTGCTGATTGTCCCGGCAATCACCATTGCAATTACTCCAGCTATTACCATGTATGCAAAAATCATTGTCACAAACGCCATAACTTTTTCTCCTACTGTTCCTTTGTCTACCACTCCCAATAAACATCATCATAGCCCACGCTTTTCTGCGCATCAGAAAGATCTATGTCTTTATCTTCCATATTTGCCTTTTCTTGTTTTTTGGTATCAATTACAAGTAAATCTGTCACCCCTTCATATTCTGGATGATCCCTTACTGTAGCATACACCCCATAAACAATCTCATATGTTTTCCCTGTATCGGTTTTTACATTATCAATTTCTATACTTCCTCCCCATATAATATATCCATCTTCATCCCATGTTGCATCCCCAAAATCACGAACAGGTTCACCATAGGATATAATTTCTCCGTCTAAAAAACCCATCCATTTTTTGATATCATTTTCTAATTCCGGATGTTTTTCTTTCGCAATCGGACTAAACTGATCTGCTATTTTCTCTGCATCACCGGATTTTATCCCCTGTAGTATTGTTTTTGCCTGCTCAATTGCTTTTTCACTTTTGGATTTTACATGCGGTTCCCCACCTGCCGAAACTGTGCATGCACTCAATACGATTGCCAGCATGATTACCAGCATTACTACTATCGTGACACTTCTATTTTTTTCTAACCGCTTTATTTCATTTTCCATATTCTATCGTCCATATATCATCATATTCCACTCTAACTTGCGAATCCTCTTTGTTTTCTTTTTCTGCATCCAAATCACGAATTAATAAATCTGTCACTCCTACGCAATCTGAATGATTTTTAAATACAGAATATGACCCCATACCTATGCAGTAAGTTTTTCCGGTATCCGTCTTCACATTATCAATATCAGCTTCCATAACCAACATTTCCACTCCTGATTCCCCGGTATTTAACGATCCTCTTTCTGTTGTTGGCGGATCATAAGATATAATATTGCCATCAATATATTTCATCCATGCTTTTATATCTGTTTGCAGCTCCGGATGATTTTTTTTGATATAAGTGCAAAAAATATCTGCTATTTCTTCGCAATTTTCTGACTGAATGCCATCCATAATGATGTCAGCCTGTTGCAGAGCTGTTTGGCTATAAGAATCAACGTATACCTTTGTATTATCTTCTTTAATTGCATTACATCCCATCAAAAAAAAACAACTGAATAAACATAAAATGTCATTTACGATCATTTTTTTTTTCATCATTTTCCTACCATCCTTCCATTATCCAGAGCAGTACATAGTTCCATTACCAGTATTATTATAAATGTTTTTTGGGCATTATTTATTTAATTCCTTCGTACCAATATATCCAAATCAAATAATTTTTATCATCAAAAATCAAATACTTATTATTCGCGGTCTTTCTATCCCCTTTATAATTTCTGCCAGCATTCCTAATCCCTTTATATATATCTATATGTTTTGATAAATCAACATACCCAATAGCTGCCCCCGCCTCCGTTGCTTTCTTTCTAAACTATTATTTAAACTTTATATTCTACCTCCATTTTTACATTATAAGAATAATTTTCTCCAAGCAAGCCTATGAACAAAAAACAGCATTACTGGTACAAAATTCGACCATTTATCACAACAAAAAAGAGAACCCTTACATAATATCTGTAAAAGTTCTCTTTTCAGCTGCTTGAATCTCTATTCTTCCATCCAGAATAAAATAGTCACAATAAATTTTCCCTGTATTTTTTTTATACTGTAATTTCCACCATAAGATGTGATCACATGTTCTACATTTTTTAATCCTATTCCGTGTAGTCCCTCTTTCTTTTTCCTATTCATTTCGCAATATGTATTTTTTACGGATAAAATAATTTTTCCCGATTCCTGAACACATTTAAACCAGATATGCTTTTTGTCTTCGCATAATTTGCAGGCTTCAATTGCATTATCAAGCAAATTTGCAAGCAATATCGTCACATCATTGTAAGCCATCCTCCAGCCAGATAAATCATTAATCTTTATCGTAACTCCAATTCCACTTTCCTGTGCTTCCTGATATTTTGCGTTGAGAACCGCATTTACGATCATATGATTCGTATCAATAACATTCCATACATCCGCACCCACATTACACATCTGCTCCAAATACTGCTCTGCCTCCTTGTAATTTTTTTTCATCAGCAATGTTCTGACACACTGCATCTGATTCTGGTAATCATGTATAAAAGCCGTCTGCTTTTGATATAATTGTATTTTTCCCTCTGCTTTCGCCATGGACACCATATATTCTCTTGTCCTGACTTCTTTCTGAAGGATATCATAGAGCAATCCATAAATAAAAACATTGAGTCCTACCAGTGAAAATGCCAACACTATAGGGATTTTTCCAGATCCCGCCTGTGAACTCTGAACGACCACCAGCATCCATGCGATCATAAAAATGGTGAATATCGGAAATACCAGAAACTTTATCCATTCTCTCTTCGAGAGTGTTTCTACTGCCGATTTCCCGAATATTCGTCTTACCAAAAGAATAATTATAAATAAGAACATTTTCCCAAGCAATGCAATCAGCCATGCTTTCCACCCATACACTTTTGTTTCCCCTCCCATACGAAATTGCAAAATGTCATTACAGGCATATGCCAATACATCCACAACCAGAAGAAGGGCATAGTACAAAGCTCCCATTCCCAATGCTTCGAAAAATTTCATTTGAAACATTCCATACATCGATACCGCAAATAAAAACCAGACTGTTGGCATTTTCCAAAAAGGAATTGTTGCAAAAAGATAGATTACCGCTGTCATACACCCTGTCAGCCCAATAAATTGCAAGATTTGTATTTTCTTTGTAAACCGAAATTTTGAAAACGTTTGAAAATACAGACAGCAACATATCGTCTCAATTAAAATAAAAAACAGATTTTCCACAAAATCAATCATTTCTGTTTTTCCACTCCTCATACTGCATTTCCACCACTGCATAACGCTCTCGCGGAATCGGCAGCTGTTTTCCCGAAAATAACTGAACCTGATAACGTTTGAGCGTACTGATGTCGTTCATATTCACCAAAAAACTTTTATGGATACGCAAAAATCTTCCTTCATCCTCCGTCAGTTCTCTCTGCATTTCATCAAGTGTCCGTTTTCCCATACATCGACAGGTATCATCGCACAAATAAAAAAACAGCTGATGAGCTTTGCTTTCAATATACATAATCTGATCCAGTAAAAGCGTTACGGTCTCCCCCCGAAAACGAAATGTTTTTTTCTTTTGTCTCTGCGTATACACGGAAAGAACGGTATCCATGCTTTCTTCTATTTCTTTCTGCAAATCTTTTGCATTTTTCAAAAGATAACGTAGCGCATTTACGCGATATCCTTCTACGGAATATTTAATAAATGCCGACACAAATACAATCGGAAGCATTGCATTTCTCTGATGCACCTCTCTTGCAATTTTCATTCCCTGCGCTTTTCCACCAAATTCCACATCTAGAAACAAAGCATCAAATTCCGCCAGCATACCTCTTTCTAACAAGGCATTTCCATCCATAAAAATTTCTGTTTTCCCGTATATATGATGCTTGTCCAAATATATTTCCACACATTCCTGTATCTGTTTGCAGTAATGTTTTTCATCATCACATATTGCAATTTTCATCGATATTCTCCTCCATTTTTATTTTACCATTTCTTTTATCTACGTCAAACTGATCCTGAAAATGTTACCACAAAGGAAATTTTTGACCAGTATTTCTACGCGAAAAAGGCGGAAACCGCAACCAGGTTCCCGCCTTTTTTACTGCCATCCAAGCGATTAACAGCCTTCCGTATTCACTTCAATCTTATCCAGTTTCCAGATATCATCGACATATTCCTGAATGGTTCTGTCAGAAGAGAATTTACCACTGTGTGCAATATTTAAAATTGCAGATTTTGCCCACGCACTCTTGTTGGTGTAATAAACACCGATCTTCTTCTGTGCATTTGCATATGCACGGAAATCTGCAAGGATAAAGTAGCGGTCTGCTACCTGTCCCTGCTGTGGATTGAGCAGTGAGTTGTACAGCTCGCGGAACAACTCACGGTCATTATGAGAATACGTTCCATCTACCAGCTGGTTGACAACCTTCTTGATATCCTCATCATTATTGTAAATATCATATGGATTGTAATCATGATGCTGCTCATGTGCAATGACTTCGTCTGCGCTCATACCAAAGATAAAGATATTGTCTGCGCCAACTTCCTCGTACATCTCAACATTCGCTCCGTCCATGGTTCCAAGTGTAATCGCACCATTTAACATAAACTTCATGTTTCCGGTTCCGGATGCCTCTTTACTTGCTGTGGAAATCTGTTCGCTGACATCTGCTGCCGCAAAAATCCACTCTGCAATGGATACGCGGTAATCCTCAATGAACACAACCTTGATCTTTCCGTTGATGGATGGATCATTATTGATTACATCCGCAACAGTGTTAATCAGCTTGATGGTCTTCTTTGCCGTACGATATCCGGCTGCAGCCTTTGCTCCGAAGATAAAAGTTCTCGGATAGAAATCCATGCCCGGATTTGCCTTGATCTGGTTGTACAGATACATCACATGCAGGATATTCATAAGCTGTCTCTTATACTCATGCAGTCTCTTAACCTGTACATCAAAGATAGAATTCGGATCGACTTCGATACCATTGTGCTCCTTGATATATTTTGCCAGACGGATCTTATTCTGCTTTTTGATCTCCAGAAATTCCTGCTGTGCTTTCGGATCGGTTGCATATTTTGTCAGATCCTCGACCTTCGCAAGACTTGTGATCCAGTCTTTTCCGACATGCTTTGTTACCCAGTCTGCAAGCAGTGGATTTCCATGTGCAAGGAAACGTCTCTGTGTGATACCGTTGGTTTTATTGTTAAATTTCTCCGGAAACAGTTCATAGAAATCACGAAGTTCCTGCTTCTCAAGAATCTCTGTATGCAGTCTTGCCACACCGTTGACAGAATATCCGGCAACAATTGCAAGATTTGCCATCTTCACCTGTCCGTCGTAGAGAATTGCCATCTTGCGCACCTTCTCCTCATTATCCGGATATTTTGCACGGATCTCTTCTACAAAACGGCGGTTGATCTCATCCACGATCTGATATACACGCGGAAGCAGTCTCTGGAAGATGTCGATCGGCCACTTTTCAAGTGCCTCTGCCATGATGGTATGGTTGGTATAAGCTACACAGTGTGTTGTGATCTCCCATGCCTCATCCCATGACATGCCTTCCTCATCCAGAAGGATTCGCATCAGTTCTGCAACAGCAACCGTCGGATGGGTATCATTCATCTGGAACGTTACCTTCTTTGGCAGATCATGCAGATCATTGTGATGTTTCTTAAAACGCTCCAGCGCACGCTGGATACTTGCGGAAACAAAGAAATACTGCTGTTTTAAGCGCAGTTCCTTTCCTTTTACGTGATTGTCGTTCGGATACAGCACCTCTACCAGGTTGCGGGCAAGATTTTCCTGCTCCACTGCCTGATCGTAATCTCCACGGTCAAAGGAATCCAGTGAAAACTCTTCCTTCGGCTGTGCATCCCAGATCATCAGGGAATCTACCACATGGTTGCCGTAGCCAACGATCGGCATATCATAAGGAATTGCAAGAACAGACTGATACCCTACCTGCTCAAAGTGCAGATTTCCGTCCTCCCCTGCGGTTTCTTCCACATGACCACCAAACTTGATCTCGTAGCAGTATTCCGGTCTGCGCAGCTCGAATGGATATCCATCCTTCAGCCAGTTGTCCGGTACTTCTACCTGGAATCCATCGATGATCTGCTGCTTAAACATACCATAACGATAACGAATTCCACATCCATATGCGGCATAGCCCAAGGTAGCAAGAGAATCCATAAAACATGCTGCCAGCCGGCCAAGTCCACCATTTCCAAGAGCCGGATCCGGCTCCTGGTCTTCAATGACACTCAAATCCAGTCCAATCTCTTCAAGTGCTTCTTTTACTTCCCCATAAGCCCCCAGGTTAATCAGATTATTTCCGAGTGCTCTGCCCATCAAAAACTCCATGGACATGTAGTACACGGTCTTCGGATCATCTTTCTCGATGACCTGCTGTGTTGCCATCCATTCATCCATGACAACATCCTTGACAGCCAGCGAAACGGCCTGATAAATCTCCTTCTGTGTCGCTTCTTTTAATGTCTTACGATACATCGTCTTGACATTTTCTGTCACGGAAGCAATAAACTCCTTTTTACTAAACACTTTGTCTCGCATCAAAAGTCCTCCTCTGTGCCTGGTTTGCGTGACACTATTGTTTTTCCACTGCCAGCGTAACCTTCTCACCGTTAATGCTCCATTCTTTCTGATATCCGGCAAGTGTGCCTGCAGTGATAGCATTTGCAAGTACCTCTGTCTGGATCTTTTCTCCATATTTATTAAAAATACCAGTTACCTTCTCATCTGCTGTATAAGAAACAGCAATATGATCCATAACTTCAAAACCTGCTTCTTTACGCATCGTCTGAATCTTACTGATCAGTTCACGTACAAAACCTTCTTCGATCAATTCCGGTGTCAGTCTTGTATCCATAACAACTGTCACATTGTTATCCCCCTCGGTCACAAAGCCTTCGGCCTGTGTCATGGTAATCAGAAGATCCTCCTCCAATAATACAACCTCGGAACTTACACTGTCAAGTTTCAGACATCCGTTCTCTTTTAATTCTTTCATTGCAGCATTTCCGTCAAGTTCTGACAGGGCAGCCTGAATCTGTTTTAAATACTTACCATATTTCGGACCAACCGTACGAAGCTGCGGCTTGAACTGATAATCTGTATAAGAAGAAACATCATCGGTAAATGCCACATTTTTGACATTCAACTCATCGGCAATAATCTCTTTATAAAAATCACCCAGTGCTTCCGGTGCCTTGACATACATCTGACCAATCGGCTGACGGTTTTTGATATTGGCACTGTTCCGGCACGCACGTCCCATAACAACGATCTTTAATACCTCATCCATTGCAGTTTCCAGATCCTTGTCGATCATCTTCTCATCCACCGTTGGGAAGTCACACAGGTGAATACTTTCCGGTGCAGACGGATCAATGGAACATACCAGATTGCGATAAATATCTTCTGTCATAAATGGAATCATCGGTGCTGCCGCTTTGCTGATTGTAACAAGTGCGGTATACAATGTCATATAAGCATTGATCTTATCCTGCTCCATGCCTTTTGCCCAGAAACGCTCACGGGAGCGGCGGACATACCAGTTACTCATATCATCAACAAACTCCTGCAGATATTTTGCAGCTTCCGGAATCTTATAATTAGAAAGACTTTCATCCACACCAGCTACTGCAGAATTGAGCTTAGAAAGCAGCCACTTATCCATAACCGATAATTTGTCATACTCCAGCTTGTATTTTGTAGCGTCAAACTGGTCAATATTTGCATAAAGTACGAAGAACGCATAGGTATTCCAGAGCGTTCCCATAAACTTACGCTGGCCCTCAAGCACAAGCTTGCCGGAGAATCTCTTTGGAATCCATGGTGCGGATGCCGTATAGAAATACCAGCGGATAGCGTCTGCGCCGTATGTCTGCAGGGCATCAAACGGATCTACGGCATTTCCCTTGGACTTGGACATCTTCTGTCCGTTTTCATCCTGTACATGTCCGAGCACGATGACGTTCTCATAAGGTGCTTTGTTGAAAAGCAGTGTCGATTCTGCCATAAGAGAATGGAACCATCCTCTGGTCTGATCAACTGCCTCTGAGATAAATTTGGCCGGGAACTGCTGCTCAAATACTTCTTTATTTTCAAATGGATAGTGATGCTGTGCAAACGGCATAGCTCCGGAATCAAACCAGCAATCCAATACTTCCGGTACACGGTGCATATCCTTGCCACACTCCGGACACTTGATCGTCACCGCATCAATATATGGTCTGTGAAGTTCTACCTCTGCTGCCTTTGGATCACCGGCTTTTTCTGCTAATTCAGCGCGGCTTCCGATACATTCTCTGTGTCCGCACGCACACTCCCAGATGTTAAGTGGAGTACCCCAGTAACGGTTACGGGAAATTGCCCAGTCCTGAATGTTTTCCAGCCAGTTTCCGAAACGTCCGGAACCGATGGATTCCGGAATCCAGTTAACAGTGTTGTTATTGCGGATCAGATCATCCTTTACTGCAGTCTCTTTGATGTACCAGGACTCTCTTGCATAATAAATCAGAGGCTTGTCACATCTCCAGCAGTGTGGATACTCATGTTCAAACTTCGGAGCATCAAACAGCTGCTTTCTGGCACTTAAATCCTTTAATACTTCCGGATCGGCATCCTTTACCCACATACCGGCAAACGGTGTCTCCTCAGTCAGTTCTCCTTTTCCATTTACGAACTGTACAAACGGAAGGTCGTAGTTTCTTCCGACATTGGCATCATCCTCACCAAATGCAGGTGCGATATGAACGATTCCAGTACCATCGGACATCGTGACATAAGTATCGCAGGTCACAAAGAAGCCTTTCTTGCCCTGCTTATCTGCCAGTTCCTTTGCACAGGCATAAAGAGGCTCATATTCTTTACGTTCAAGATCCTGTCCCTTGTAGGTTTCAAGCACTTCGTAGGCTTTCTTTCCTGCCTCTTTATCCTCTTTGGAAAGAAGTGGAGAAAGCACCTTGTCTGCCAGTGCCTCTGCCAGATAATACGTATAACCATCTACTGCTTTTACCTTGATATAGGTATCATTCGGGTTTACACAAAGTGCCACGTTACTTGGCAGTGTCCACGGAGTTGTCGTCCATGCCAGGAAATAAGCATCTTCATCCACAACCTTAAAACGAACAACTGCGGATTTTTCTTTTACCAGTTTATAGCCCTGTGCCACCTCCTGTGCAGAAAGCGGAGTTCCACAACGCGGACAATACGGCACAATCTTAAATCCCTTGTAGAGAAGACCTTTGTTCCAGATCTCCTTTAACGCCCACCACTCAGACTCAATGAAATTGTCATCATAAGTGACATATGGATTGTCCATATCTGCCCAGAAACCTACCGTATTTGAGAAATCTTCCCACATACCCTTGTATTTCCAGACGGATTCTTTACATTTTTTGATGAATGGCTCAAGACCATATGCTTCGATCTGATCCTTTCCATCCAGTCCAAGAAGTTTCTCCACTTCGATTTCTACCGGAAGACCGTGGGTATCCCATCCGGCTTTCCGTGGAACGTACTTTCCTTTCATGGTCTGGAATCTCGGAATCATATCCTTGATGGTACGTGTCTCTACATGTCCGATATGTGGTTTTCCGTTTGCCGTAGGCGGTCCGTCATAAAATGTGTAAGTCTCGCCTTCCTTACGGTTCTCCATGGATTTTTTGAAGATATCATTTTCGCGCCAGAATTTTTCCGTTTCTTTTTCGCGATCGACAAAGTTCATATTGGTATCTACTTTGTTGTACATATTTTCCTCCTGCATTTATGATTCTGAAATAAAAAATCCCCACGTCCAGTAATTAGGACGCGGGGTCACGTTATACCACCTGATTACCATGTACTTAAATCCCGTATTCAAAAAGGATTTGCATACTTCGTTCCCATAACGCTGGAAATACGTCGAACTCTACTCTCCTGGGATTTCGATCCGCAACTCGGAAGTGATTTTCACTGTCATATTACTCGTATTGGCTCTCACCTGTTCCAACTCTCTTTGACTTTCCTATCACAGTTACTGTCTTCGTCTTCGTTTTTCACCTTTGGTTTTAAGTATAGTAATGATTCTTTCAGATGTCAAGTAAAATTCCTGTTCAGCCAGGCTTTCCATGCACAGTAATTTTCCAGTTCCCCGGATACCTGTTTCCGGTAAGCAAATCTCAGCATCTCATAATAACAGTCATTCTCATAAATTGGATACTTCAGTTCCCAGTCATTGTCCGGATTTGTTCCATCCATATACACAAGTCCCTCTTCCGTAAACAGCACGATCCCATGCCTGCTTCGGATGCACTGCCCTGCGGCTTCCTCCTTTGCCAGTCTGCGTGCCAGTTCAACCGAATCTACCAGATCCGGGTAATCCATACTGTAAATTGTTGCAAGCATCCGCAATTTCTTCACCTGGCTTTCACTCTGCAGAAGCAGCCAGGTACCGGCATATCCATTACTGCGCATCTTCAATCCGTCAATCCCTGTCACCATTCCTGTCCATATATAGTAGTCCGGGTTGACCGGAAGAAAGCAAAGTTCTTCTATCCCTGTAAATGCACGCAGACACTCAAGCAGCAGAGCTCCCGCTTCAATAACATCAATCAGCCCGCGTTCCTTGTCTTCACAGACCACCAGCACACGGTTTCGCTTCTCATCTTTTTGCAATGTCGTAATTGCCGGGTCAAACGCAAAAAATGTGTTCAGTTTTTTATCATAAACGGCCCATGCATTATTTAATTCTTCGATCTCTTCCAACCGGTAATTATCATTTTCCACGGGGGACAGCATCCCCTGCGCCATCTTAAACAAACTATGCTCTGTGACATCCGAAACTGTGTGTTTGTCCTTCCAATAATACCATTCAACCAGTGGGTTTTTGGGCTTTATCTCCCTAAGGATTCCCTGATTGATCCTTGACATAAGCTGCTGTCCCCTATCCATATCCTGATGAATGGTTTCCTGATTTACCAATGGTGCCAGATGAATGGTTGTATGACACCGAAATGAAATAATCGACATGTGAATACTCCTTTAATCTTTGTGTTTCCAGTTATACAGAAAATTTCCCAGTGAAGCCAGAATGATCAATCCATATCCTATCAGACTGTATCGATCCGGAATCTCCGCGAATAAAAGAAATCCAAGTAATGTTGCAAAAATAATCTGTGAATAATCAAAAATAGAAATTTTTCCGGCGGGTGCATAGGTATATGCTGCGGTGATCGTAAACTGTCCTCCCGCTGCAAAAAGTCCCGCAAGAAGCAGCGTCAACAACTGCCACAGTGACATCGGCTGATAATGAAATACGATCCACGGTATCACAATAATACAGGAAAAGCAGGAAAAATAAAACACAATGACCGGTCCCTTTACTCCGTGTGTACCCATCTTCCGCACCATTGTATATGCGATTCCTGCACCCAGTCCTCCGCATACGCCAATAAGCGCAGGGATCAGATGTGCATTTTCAAACCCCGGTTTTACCACAAACAAACAGCCGACAAATGCCAGTATAACGCACATTGCCTGAGCTGGTTTTATCTTTTCTTTTAATAACAGGAAGGAAAAAATAATTGCAAAAAAGGGAGATAATTTATTTAAAATAGAAGCATCTGCCACCAGCAGGTGATCAATCGCGTAGAAATTACAAAGAATTCCAAGTGTCCCAAATGCACAGCGTAAAAACAGTGAACCCCACTGTGTTTTTTCCACCTTAGGTGCTGTATGATTTTTGATAAGAATAATTGCCGCAAAAAATGCAGCTACCAGATTCCGAAAAAAACTTTTCTGTACGGACGGCAGATCTCCCGCCAGCCGCACGCTCACATTCATACACGCAAAAAAGAATGCCGACAAAATGATCATTATCATGCCACGTATATAATTTTCCTGTTTCATTGTACAATCACCTCAGATTTTTATTATAGAACCGGCATCCGTGATGCCAGTTTTATAATACCATACTTTTTCTTTTTTTGAAAATCCGAAATTTTACTTTGTACCGTTTACCGTCTCCTTCTGTTTCTTAAAATTATTTTTGCCGTTGCATACGGATGTGTAAACACTGTATCCGTCCGCCCCATTCACCGGAGCCGGTGTCACAGTTGAACTGTTGTCATTTTCTATATTGCTGCCGGATGAATTACCTGCCAAATGATTTTAGTTTTCCTGTTTCACTGGGTATCTTTGGGATGAAACTCCCATTTAAAAAGCACCAGCTTAACCTGCAGACATCTACAGGCCCAAGCTGGTGCTTATTCCCATATTATTTTTCTTTATGCGAACGGATTCTCCGTCGGATAAGGCAGAGATGCCGGCTGGTTGTAATTGATGTCCTCCATCGGAACCCCAATATACTTAAATACCTCAAACAGAGCCTTTCCGTAATGTCCGAATGCAACCGCTCCGTGATGCGGATAATTCTTCTCGATCAGAACGTGACGGTAGAAACGTCCCATCTCATGAATGGCAAATACGCCAATGCTTCCGAACGAACGGGTTGCAACCGGAAGGACTTCTCCCTGTGCCACATACGCGCGCAGCTTATTGTCGGAAGTGGACTGCAGGCGGTAGAATGTGATATCGCCCGGTGCAATATCTCCCTCAAGGGTACCGTTTGTTACTTCGACAGGAAGGCTTCTTGCCATGATCATCTGGTTTTTCATCTCACAGGATGCCAGCTTCTTTGAACAGGTATTGCCACAATGGAATCCCATAAATGTATCTTTATGTGTATAGTCAAACTTGCCCTCGATCGACTCTTTGTACATATCCTTCGGAACGGAGTTATTGATGTCGAGCAGTGTGACAGCATCCTCGCTCACGCAGGTACCGATAAACTCACTCAGTGCGCCGTAAATATCTACCTCGCAGGATACCGGAATGCCTCTTCCGGTCAGACGACTGTTGACATAGCACGGAACAAATCCAAACTGTGTCTGGAATGCCGGCCAGCATTTTCCTGCAATTGCAACATATTTGCGGGAACCTTTGTGCGCCTCAATCCAGTCAAGCAGTGTCAGTTCATACTGTGCAAGTTTCTCTAAAATCTCCGGCTTTTTGTTTCCCTCACCGAGTTCTGCTTTCATATCTGCAACAACCTCCGGAATACGCTGATCTCCTGCGTGGTTGTTGAATGCCTCAAACAGATCCAGCTCTGAATTTTCCTCAATTTCCACACCCAGATTATAAAGCTGCTGGATCGGAGCATTGCATGCAAGGAAATTCGTTGGTCTTGGTCCAAAGGAAATGATTTTTAAGTTTGCAAGTCCTTCTACTGCTCTTGCAATCGGTAAAAAGTCGTGAATCATATCTGCGCAATCCTCTGCATCTCCAACCGGATATTCCGGAATGTAAGCACCGACATTGCGAAGTTTTAAGTTGTAACTTGCATTTAACATACCGCAGTATGCATCTCCACGTCCCTGAACCAGATTGTTCTGGGACTCCTCTGCTGCTGCAACAAACATCTTTGGTCCATCAAAATATTTTGCAAGCATGGTCTCGGAAATTTCCGGTCCGAAGTTTCCAAGGTATACACACAGCGCATTGCATCCTGCTGCTTTAATATCTGCCAGCGCCTGCTCCATATGAATTTCACTCTCTACGATGCAGACCGGACACTCATAAATATCCTTTGCATCATACTTGTCTGTATATGCTTTGATCAGCGCCTTTCTGCGGTTTACGGAAAGAGACTCCGGGAAACAGTCACGGCTGACTGCAACGATACCTACTTTTACTTCTGGAATATTAATCATGATTTTGCCTCCTTGTTGTATGTAATCATTTTAATTTTTTGTTAGATACGATGATATGATTTTATTTTGCAAGTTCCAAAAACAGATCCCTGCATGCCGGATAAATCTTACGGAACTTCTGATAACGCTCTTCATATTTTGCTGCAAGCTCCGGTTCCGGTTCTACCGTATCGGTCAGTTTTACAATTGCCTCTGCTGCATCGCGGACGGTCGGGTATTCTCCACAAGCTACTGCTGCAAGCATTGCGCCACCCATTGACGGTCCCTGTTCATTTTCCGGAATATCTACCGGAATATTGAGCACATTTGCCACAATCTTTTTCCACAGCGGACTCTTTGCTCCTCCACCGCAAATACGGGTACGGGCAATATGAATGCCGAGTGAACGTGCCACCTCAAAAGAATCCCTTAAGGCAAATGCCACACCTTCGAGTACCGCCTGTGTCATATCCGCTCTGGTAGTATCCATGGTCAGACCGATAAAAGTACCTCTTGCATTCGGATCATTGTGCGGAGACCGCTCCCCCATCAGATATGGAAGGAAAAATACATGGTTTTCTCCAAGCTTCGTAATATTTTCCTGTTCCGCGCCATAATCCTTTGTGCCGATAATATCATCCATCCACCATTTATTACAGGATGCAGCAGAAAGCATGCAGCCCATCAGATGATAACTTCCATCCGCATGGTCGAACGAATGCAGTGCATTATTTTCGTCCACTCCGAATTTATCGGAAGAAATAAATACGGTTCCGCTCGTTCCCAAAGAAATGTTACATGCACCATCTCCAACGGTTCCGGTTCCCACAGCTGCTGCCGCATTGTCTCCGGCTCCGGCTACAATTTTTACCTGATCCGATACGCCGAGTTCCTTCGCCAGTTCCGGAAGCAGCGTTCCAACTTCCTCATAACTTTCGTATACTTTTGGAAGCCAGCTTGTTTTAATACTGCAGATCTCACACATTTCTTCTGACCAGCAGCGATTCTTTACATCAAAGAACAGTGTTCCGGACGCATCCGATACATCCGTACTGTAATTGCCGCTCAGGCGAAATGCCAGATAATCCTTTGGCAGCATAATTTTATGAATCTTTGCAAAATTCTCCGGTTCATTGTTTTTCATCCAGAGTACTTTCGGTGCAGTAAATCCGGTAAATGAAATATTGGCTGTGTATGCAGAAAGACGTTCCTTCCCAATTACCTGATTTAAATAATCGCACTCTTTTGTCGTCCTTCCGTCGTTCCAGAGAATTGCCGGACGAATCACTTCATCCTTATCGTCCAGTGCTACAAGTCCATGCATCTGTCCGCCAAAGCTGATGCCGGCAACCAGACTCCTGTCTGTACCATCCAACAATTCCTTCAGTCCATCCATTGACTGTGTAAACCAGTCATACGGATTCTGCTCCGACCATCCCGGTTTTGGAAAACAGATTGGATATTCACGACTGACGATCTTTAAAATTTTTCCACTGCCCTCCATCAAAAGAAGTTTAACAGCAGAAGTTCCCAGATCAATTCCTATGTAATTCATGATAACCCTCAATTCTGAAATGTTAATTTTGTGCTCGTGCACGTTTCTACTCATATCCTACAACGATGCGCTGATATTTTCAACTGTTTTCCGAAATTTTTTCTCTTTTTCGTGATTTCTTCCAAACCGGTTGCACTTATTTTGTGGAAAGCGTACAGTAACTTTCCCCACTCTTGTCGTGCACGCACACATTTTCTGTATTTCAATTGACATTTTACCTTATCAATGCTACCCTTGTAAGAGTTATTCAGGAAAAATTCAACAAGGGGGAACGACATGGCCACTATAAAACAGATTGCTGAAATGGCAGGTGTTTCTCGCGGTACGGTTGACCGTGTACTGAACAACCGCGGTTCCGTCAATGCCAATACTGCAGCCCGTGTACGTGAAATTGCAGAAAAATTAAACTATAAACCCAACAAAGCAGGACTGATGCTTGCTGCACAGAAAAAGAATCTGAAAATCGGTGTTATTTTATTTCCCGATTCCAATCCTTTTTTCAGTGAAGTTCTTGAAGGCGTAAATGCCAAAGCAAAAGAATTATCTGCCTATAATTTCACCGTTCTTATCCGTCAGGTTCCATTTGATGAGACCGAACAGTTTAATACCATGGAAGCACTGCTTGCGGAAGGCGTCAACGGATTAGTTATCGCACCATTCAATTCTTTATATATTGCCGCGGAAATCGACCGCCTCACAGAAATGAACATTCCGGTCATTACCGTAAACACCGATATTCTGTCCCGCAGGATCGCATATGTCGGAAGTAATTACCGCCTGTCCGGACAGACTGCTGCCGGACTGGTTTCTCTGATGACATTCGGGGAAATTCATATTGGTATTGTAACCGGTTCGTCACATGTACTCTGTCACTCCGATCGTATCGAGGGTTTCACTTCAACGCTTTCCGAAAAGGGCGAACGTATTCATATCGTGGAAACAATAGAAAATCATGATGATGATAATGAAAGTTATGAAAAAGTCAAAGAAATGCTGGCTTCACACCCCGAAATCAATGTGCTGTATTTTGCAGCCGGCGGTGTAGCAGGCGGATGCCGTGCCGCAGTCGAAAGCGGCCGGATCGATGCCATGCGTATCTTTACTTACGACTGTGTTCCTTCCACAAAAAAACTGCTCGACGATGGCATTATCACTGCTACCATCTGCCAGCAGCCATACAAGCAGGGATACCTTCCGGTAGAATTGCTCTCCCGTTATCTGATTGAGGGCATCTCCTGCGAAGAATTCCACTACACAGACATCGATATACGAATAAAGGAGAACCTGTAAAACAGGTTCTCCTTTTTTATAACTCCCGGCTAGAAAGAACTCTTTCCTTCTTCCAGTTTCTGCTCATACTCTTCAAAATACTGATAAAACGGACTGTCCGGGTCCTGCATTTTTTCCGCAATATTCACAGCATAAAGCGAAACGGCAATCCCAAGAACAATCGAAATCACTGCTGTAATAATTCCACCGATCGCCAGCCCCTTTTTCTCGTTCTTTACCATCTGCACAATACCGAAAATAATCGCAAGCACTGCCAGAATATAATTAATGCAGCATGCAAATGTAAAAACAGATAAAATTCCAAGAACCAGTGAAGCAATTCCAAATCCAGTTCCTGTTCCCTTTGCCTGTGTCTGTCCGTAATATGCCTGCTGATATGCATTCGGCTGTGACTGTTCACTCTGATATGCCTGCTGGTACGCAGTCTGTCCATACGCATATGCCGTATTGTCCGGCTGCGGATTTTCCTCTGCCGATGTTGCTCCATAAGAAGTCTCCGGCTGTTCCTGCGTCATCTGTGATGTTTCATTCTGTACGATCTCATTTTCCGGTGCCGTATAATCCTGAAAGTTTGTTTCCTCCGGTGTTTTTGAACCGTTTTCGTTTGTTGTAAACTCGTCGCTCATTCCATCCTTCTCCTTTTTATTCTTTCTCTGACTTCTTATCAATAATCACAATAGTAGTCATTTACTCATTATAATTATTCTGTCCCCAAAAATCAACAGGTTCATAGTCCTGTAGTTTTGCAAGGAGCCCCTTCTTCTGCAATTCCTCCTGAATCATATCCAGAATTTCCACGCGTTCCGCCCGGACCGTATGATAATGATATCCGGAAGTAACATTTTTCAGCAGACTGGATTTCCCGGAACGGATCTCCTCCATATAATTGCGGATATCCATACGGGATTTGATATTCATCTCTGCCCGAAGCACTCCGTATACCTTATGATATACAAATACATCCTCAACGGTTCCTCCGAGATCCACAATCGTTGTCAGCTCTTTTTCAACCTCATCATCTTCATGCTGTACCTTAAATACACGGGTTGTCTCCTCATCTTCCTGTATCAGATACCCCCGGTTGGTCGAAAATATATTTTTTCCATTTGCCCGAAGAAGTGCAACATCCTGCACAATGACCTGTCTGCTCACGTCAAATTCTTTTGCCAGTGTCGTGGCAGAAACTGCTTTGTCACTGTTTTTTAGTGCCTGTATAATTTTTCCACGCCTTTCTTCCCCGCTCATTTCTGGAATCCCACCTTCTTTAATTTTCTACCGGATGCAGATTTTTCAAAGAAATATCCAGAATCGGAGCCGAATGTGTCAGTGCTCCGCTGGAAACATAATCTACGCCAAGCCCGGTCAGTCTTGCAATATTTTCTTTCGTCACATTTCCGGAAACTTCAATCTCTGCCCGTCCGTCAATATAGGCGATGGCTTCTTTCAGCGCATCGGTGTCCATATTATCCAGCATGATAATATCCGCACCTGCCTCCACAGCTTCCTTTACCATATCCAGATTTTCTACTTCTACCTCAATCTTACGGACAAACGGTGCATACTCCTTTGCAGCAGCAATCGCTTCTTTTACTCCGCCTGCAGCTCCGATATGATTATCTTTCAGCAATACCCCGTCGGAAAGATTATATCTGTGGTTATTTCCACCACCGATTCTTACTGCATATTTTTCAAAAATACGATTGTTTGGTGTTGTCTTTCTGGTATCCAGAAGTTTGATTCCGGTTCCTTTTAATAATTCTGCCACGGAATGTGTGTAGGTTGCAATTCCGCTCATACGCTGCAGATAATTCAGTGCGGTACGCTCTCCGCATAAAAGGGTCCGGATATCGCCATGCACTTTTGCCATAAGCTGTCCCTTATGAACTTCTGCTCCATCCTGCACCAAAAATTCAACGGTTGTCTTTTCATCGAGAAGTGTAAACACTCTCTCGAATACCTGTAGCCCGCATATAATGCCATCTTCTTTGCAGATAAGATCCACTTCTCCTGCCTGTGGATGAGGCATGACACTGTTTGTGGAGACATCCTCACTTGTGATATCTTCTTTTAAAGCACTGAGAATCCATGGATCTACATTTAATTTTAAAGTTACCTGATCGTACATCTCTCTCTCCTGATTTTCTTATTTTATTTTATCCGACCTGTGCACACTGCTTGCGAAATGCAACCGTTGCTTTTGTCCTTGCATCCTGTACCTGCTGCATCTTTGCATCTGCCGCGATAATCGCTTCCCGTACATATTCATGATACTGGCTCGACAGTGCTGCGGCATCCGCATAGATACTCCGGTCAATTGCCGCAAACAGTTCCGGTGCTGTGGAAATCGTTTCCTTCTGCCCACTCATCTGCTTTGCCGCCCGTTTTGCAAATACAAGGCTTTCCAGCAGAGAATTACTTGCCAGACGGTTTTTTCCGTGTACTCCGTTACATGCCGTCTCTCCCACAGCATACAGACGTTCCATGGACGTATGGCTTTCGTGATCTACCCATACCCCACCCATGAAATAATGCTGTGCCGGTACCACAGGAATGCATTCTTTGGTTACATCATACCCCATTTCACGGCAATGTTCCACAATATTCGGGAAATGTTCCATCAATTCTTCTCTTGGAATGGTACGCAGATCTTCCCATACATGATCTGTTCCATCTTTTGCCATCTGCTTATAAATTTCTTCTGCCAGCAGATCACGCGGCAGCAGCTCATTGACAAACCGTTTCATATTCTTGTCATAAAGCTTTGCCCCTTCTCCGCGGACAGATTCCGAAATCAGAAAACTGCGTTCCTCTTCGTCCTGCGAATAGAATGTGGTCGGATGAATCTGTACATAATTCACATCTTTCAAACGGATTCCATGTTTGATGGAAAGTGCAAGGGCATCTCCGGTCAGATGACGGAAATTGGTCGAATGACGATATAATCCTCCGATTCCTCCACACGCCCAGACGGTATGCTCCGCTTCCACCGTTTCAATTGTACCGTCCTCCCTGCGGATTACGGCTCCGTAACAGCAGTTATCCTTCGTCACAATATCTACCATCCTGGTATTTTCCAATATGGTAATATTCGGACACTTGCGGGCAGCTGCAAGCAGTTTGCTTGTAATTTCTTCTCCTGTAATATCCTCATGAAAAAGGATACGCTTGTCCGAATGTGCTCCCTCTCTGGTAAATGCAAGATTGCCATTCTCGTCATGGGCAAAATCCACGCCAAATCCGATCAGGTCATGAATCACATCCTGTGACGAACGGATCATAATCGATACGGATTCCCGGTCATTTTCATAATGTCCCGCTTTCATCGTATCCTCAAAATAACTGTCATAATCACTGTCATCCTTAAGCATACAGATTCCTCCCTGTGCAAGATAAGAATCACTGCTCTTAACATCTGACTTTGTAATAATTGTAATCTGTTTCTCCCGCGGAAGATTTAATGCACAGTATAAACCGGAACATCCACTTCCCACGATCAGAATATCTGTTTTCATTTTTGCCACCTTCTGTATGTATATTTCAATAGTGTTTGACATGCAGTATAGCACATATCTTTACAGGTGACAAGACAGTAAACTTTTTTAATTAAATCCAACCACTTTTTGCGACAGACGATATGCCGCAACCGAAATTTTTCTTCCGCTTCTTCCCGGCAGATTCATGGTCTGTCCCATAATGCCTCTGCGCAGGCGGTGAAACAGGCCGATATCCTTGTTTTTGATATATCGCCACAATTCACGCTTTTTCTCAAGGTTTTCTTCTGTACCGGAACGCAGCAGCATAACCGTCGTGACAACCGTGATAATTTCCAGATAGTTTATCATATAATGCCGGCATTTATAATTGGACACTTTATTCAGATCCACATCGTCAATCATGATCTTATTCACACGGATCTGCTGGTCAATCCGGCTGATCATCACCTTCTCATTGACGGACTGATCCTCTCTTCCGATAAAATAACGGTAAAAATCCACATCCATATAATACATCGTCCGCACATGCGGCAATGGCTTATATACATAAATGTTATCCACATAAAAAGTATGTTTCGGCAGTTCAAGTCCACATTCCCGGAGAAGTTTTGTACGGTAGATCACGGAATGCATCAGTATGTAATGTCCTTTATAAAAATGCCGCACATCACTCCAGGTAAAGATCTGATCTTTCGGAAAACCGGTCTGACGCATGACCCGCTTGTGTTTTGCCCCTTCCTTCTCATATACATAATTTGCCAGAAGCATATCAAGTGCCACACTTCCCCCTGCAATCTCCCTAAGCTTTGCAAGAATCGTCTGATAAGCGTTCCAATCTACCCAGTCATCACTGTCCACTACCTTAAAATATAAACCGGTTGCATTGCGGATTCCCGCATTCACAGCTTCTCCATGTCCCCCGTTCTCCTGATGAATTGCTTTTACAATCGTTGGATATTTTTCGGCATATTCATCTGCAATCGCAGCGGTATCATCCTTTGATCCGTCATCCACAATCAGAATCTCCACATCTTCCCCTCCCGGAAGAATCGATTCAATGCAGTGACGCATATAATCCTGTGAATTGTAACACGGTATTGTAAATGTTAATAATTTCATATGTTTTCCCTTCGTACAAACCTGCTGAAAAAATAATTGATAGACCTATTATAAATGAGAATTTATAAACAGTCGAGAGATATTATCTTAACATTTGCTTAATCTTTTCCATTGTTATTTTTGTTCATAATTTATTTACAAATCTCTCATAAACTCCACACACCGGCGTCATAATTGCAAACTATACTTTAGTCATACCTAAGAAATAAACTTTTTCTTTTTCATAATCCTCGCACCGCAAGGCGCGAGGTCCTCCCTTTTTTAGAGATTAATTTTTTCTCATAACACATAAAAAGAGCTGTCCTGTCCGGACAGCTCTTTTGCTTACTCTTTGATTTCCATCTTAATGGCATTCCAATACGCGGAAAAAGCACTGGGAACTGCATAGTTTTCCACTGCTTTCTGTGCCTCAGTAAATAAAATATTTTCTTTTGGTGCCGTAGTTTCTTCTACGAGAACCACATAGGCATGCATATGCCACTCCACATGGGAAAAAATGTGTCTGGCCGGTGCAAGTGCCTGTATCCGTATCGGTGAAAACCCCTGGTTTTTCACATATTCCAAAGCCTCCTGCTGCTCTAAGATACCCGAAACATTTAAAAGTTCATACAAGCCTGCTAAAAGCCCCTTCGCCGGCCGCTTGCGCAATGCCACATGTTCTCCGTCCCGGATCACAAACACCGTGCGCTCCTCGATTCTGCGCGCTTTTGCCCTGGTTTTCACCGGAATCGTGTCAATTTTATCCTGCAGACGTGCCTCACAGAATCCATACCATGGACATTCCGGACAATGCGGTGCCCCATTCGGCACACATACCATTGCGCCTAACTCCATCAGTGCCTGGTTAAATTTGCGCGGAATCAGACCATTCGTTACTTCCGTTTCCATCATCGCCTGCAGGCTGCGCTCCATCGCACTGCGGACCGACTGCTTCATGATATCCGAATCATCTGCGCACACACGGGAAATCACCCGCAGCACATTCCCGTCCACCGCCGGAACCGGCCGGTTATAGGCAATCGAAGCGATCGCTCCTGCCGTATAGCTTCCGATGCCTTTCAGGCGAAGCAGTTCTTCCACCGTATCCGGAATTGTCCCGCCATACTGCTCCATAATCTGTTCCGCTGCGGCATGCAGATTCCGGACACGGTTGTAGTAACCAAGTCCTTCCCACAGTTTCAGATAACGATCCTCCGGACACGCGGCAAGCGCCTCCACATCGGGAAGCGCCTCCATAAACCGTGCAAAGTAAGGTTTAACGGCTTCTACCCTTGTCTGCTGTAACATGATCTCAGAAATCCATACTTTATATGCCTTCGGATCATCTCTCCAGGGGAGTACGCGTGCATGCCCATCAAACCAGTCCTGCAATGGCTTTACCAGCTTCTTTAATTCAAAATCCGCTACCATATTACACCCGCAGGAAAAACGCACGATATCCCGGAATCTCAAATCCACCATTCAATGCAATTTTTTCTCCGGTGATCAGGTCGGTGGCTTCCACTGCTCCGGCATCAAATCCTGCATAAAACGGACTGTCTGCCGCATTGATCGCAACGTAGACGCGTTCCCCTTCCCATTCTCTTTCAAACACGCACTGTCCATTGGTCAGAACTTTAGACATAAAGTTTCCATACTGCAGTGCTTTGGACTGTTTCTTTGCCTCTGCCAGTTTGGAAATCCACTCTGTCAGATCATTCCACTCCGGTTTCTCAAACGATGGACGAAGTGCCGGATCTCCATCTTCTTTGCGTCCTTCTGCGCCCCACTCACTTCCGTAATATACGCATGGGATTCCCGGCATCCCAAAAGCAAGCGCGTAAATCAGCGGCAGATGATTTTTATTGGTCAGAATGGAGGCCACACGGGTCACATCATGATTATCCACGAAAGACAACAGGTGTTTTCCCTTATATAACGTCCAGTTTTCCGGTCCGAACTGACGAAGCAGGGAATGATTGATCTCAAACATGTTCATGCAGTTAAAGCTGGAATACAATCCCTTGTAACACTCATAGTTCGTCACCGAATGCAGCATTTCATCGTTCATCAGCTGGTTATAATCCCCATGCAGTGTCTCTCCGACAAGGAAAAAGTCTGGTTTTAATTCATTACAGAAACTGCGCAGTCTGCGCACAAAATCATGATCCAGACAATATGCCACGTCCAGCCGCAGTCCGTCAATATCAAATTCGTCTACCCATCCTTTGATGGCAGAAAAGATATGCTGGATCACCTCTTCATTGCGCAGGTTCAGTTTGACCAGATCATAGTTTCCTTCCCAGCCCTCATACCATAAGCCGTCATTGTAGTTGGAATTTCCGTCAAAGGCAATGCGTCCGAACCAGTTCACATAAGGGGACTGCTCCCGGTTTTTCAAGACATCCTCAAATGCCCAGAACCCTCTTCCCACATGGTTGAATACACCGTCAAGTACCACGCGGATTCCTTCTTTGTGCAGATTGTTGCATACATTTGCGAAATCCTCATTTGTACCCAGGCGGGTATCAATCTTTGTATAATCTCTGGTATTGTATCCATGTGTGTCCGACTCAAATACCGGAGAAAAATAAATGGCATCGGCCCCTAATTTTTTAATATGAGGAATCCAGTCATTTACTTTTTCAATTCTATGTTCCAGCACACCGTCATTTTCAAATGGTGCTCCGCAGAACCCAAGCGGATAAATCTGATAAAAAACACTTTCGTAAGCCCACATATATTTATTAATTCTCCTTTCGGTTTTCTATCATTTTATGTTACATTTCATCCGGCATGATAATGGCCGCAATGATGTATGCAATCAGTCCACTGCCACCCACAAGTGTAAAGATCACCCAGATCAGACGAATCACGGTCGGATCTACGTCAAAATAGTTTGCGATTCCGCCACATACTCCACAAACCTTTTTATCTGTACTGCTCTTGTATAATCTTTTCTTCATAGTATTTCCCTCTTTTCTGAAAATCTGCAATTGTCAGGATAGTTTCAGTATACACAATCCCGAATAAAATTTCCACTGTCCCTTCAACTGTTCATGCCTGGTTAAGAAAACTTTAAGGATTTTGCAAAATCAAAAGAATGCATAACAATTTGCAAGATAGATAGATGTTGTATGAACTGTTCTGTGATAAAATCAAGAAAATAATGAAAAGATTACCAAGAGGGGAGATATAACATGCAAACCTGTACTTTAAACGGAACCTGGCAGCTTTCTGCCGGACACCGTTCTTTAGAATCTGTAGATATGCAGATTCCCGGCACTGTACTTTCCGGGCTTCTTGCCGCCGGAAAAATAAAAGATCCATTTTACCGTACCAATGAGGATGCTACACGCGCATTGTTCTGGAAGGATTATGTTTTCACCCGGACGTTTGATGTCGATGAAGAACTCTTGGCCCAACAACATATTGTTCTGGTGTGTGAAGGACTTGACACACTTGCGGAAATCAGCATCAACGGCACATTCCTTGCAAAAACAGATAACATGCACCGTACCTGGAAATTCCAGACAAAGAAACTTCTGCACCCCGGAAAAAACGAAATTCAGATTGTTTTTCGTTCTGTGCTGCGTTTTATCGAAGATTATCCTTATGAAGCCCATAAAAAAATCAATTATATTCCGTGCGGCTCCATGAAAGGAAACCAGCTTTTGCGCAAAGCACACTCCATGTTTGGCTGGGACTGGGGTCCACAGACCATCGATGCCGGAATTTTCCGGGACATTTATTTACAGGGATATTCCCATGCCAGAATCGAAGACATCCGCATCCATCAGCAGCATGCCAAAAACGTTTCCGTCCAGACATCCATAACACTTTCCGAATCCGTTCCGGGACAAAAACTTTGCGTGGAACTCTCAGAAGACGGTGCAGACAAACCGCTGCAGACGAAACTGTGTAAAACAAATGCAGACGGTGTGGCAGCGGTGGATTTTGTGATCGAAAATCCAAAACTCTGGTGGCCGAATGACTATGGCGATCAGCCTCTTTATATCGTCAGGACCACTTTACTGGATGAGGACGGAACAAGCCTGGAATCTATCACCAGACGGATCGGTCTGCGCACATTAACGATCAGCCAGGAAAAAGACGAATGGGGAAATGAATTCGCCTTCTGTGTCAATGGTGTCAAAATTTTTACCCGCGGGGGAAACTATATTCCGGATGACTGTCTGTACACAAGAATTACCGAAAAGAAGCTGGATTATATTCTGGAAAGCTGCCGCAGGGCACACTTTAACTGCGTCCGTGTATGGGGTGGCGGTTACTACCCTTCCGATGCTTTTTATGATCTCTGTGATGAAAAAGGGCTGATCGTATGGCAGGATCTGATGTATGCCTGCAATGTCTACGATGTAACGGACGCGTTTGCCGAAAACTGCAGGCAGGAGACCTATGATAATGTGCGCCGTCTGCGCCACCACGCCAGCCTTGGTTTATGGTGCGGCAACAACGAGATTGAATCTGCCTGGGATCACTGGGGCGATTTCCAGAAAGAAACTCCTTATCTTCGTGCCGATTATATCAGATTGTTTGAAGAAGTCCTCCCGAAAGCCGTACAGGAGGCAGACGGTGAAACCTTTTACTGGCATTCTTCCCCGTCATCCGGCGGCTGTTTTGACAATCCGGATGATGCAAACCGCGGAGATACCCACTACTGGGATGTCTGGCATGGACAGAAACCATTTACCGACTACCGCAAATATTTTTTCCGTTTCTGCTCCGAATTCGGTTTTCAGTCTTTCCCATGTGCAAAGACCGTCAACAGTTTTACTTTGGAAGATGACCGCAATATTTTCTCCCGTGTCATGGAAAGCCATCAGAAAAATGATGCGGCAAACGGTAAGATGCTCTACTATCTGTCCGAAAATCTTCGCTATCCAAAAGATCTGACACATCTCCTGTATGCCAGTCAGGTATTACAGGGTATGGCCATCAAATACGGTGTGGACCACTGGCGCCGAAACCGCGGCCGCTGTATGGGAACCCTCTACTGGCAGATCAACGATGACTGGCCGGCACCTTCCTGGTCCAGCATTGATTATTTTGGCAGATGGAAAGCCCTGCATTACATGGCTCAGAAATTTTATGCCCCACACGCGGTCAGTATGACGCTGGAAGATCACAGGTGCCACGTATATTTTTCCAACGAATCCTTCGAAACCACAGAGTATTCTCTCACCCTGTCCATTCGTGACCTGTCAGGGAATGTGCTGGAAACATACGAAACCAAAGGGAACTCCCCGGCCTTTTCCGCTATCGAAACAGCAGTTGTCGATATCTGTTCCTGGGAAGATCAAAAAGACGATGTATTTTTGGAAGCAGTGATACATACAAAAGATCAAAAAGTGTTAAAGGATGTGGAAACACTTGTGCCGTATAAATATTTAAATCTAAAAAACCCGGTTATATCCACGGAAGCAGAAGAAACGAATGATGCTTTTATCCTGCACATTTCCAGTGACTGCTTTGCTCCGTTTGTCGCTTTGGATTTTGACGATGCAGATGTTATTTTTTCTGATAACTTTTTCCACCTGACGGATAAAACGGTACAGGACATCATTGTGAAAAAAGAAGACATCTTACAGGGACATTTTGAAAATGCCGAAGATTTCAGGAAACGCCTTCAGATTCTGTCTCTGGGCACTTCCTATGCCCGTTCCTGAAAAAATGTATTTATCCACGTATCACAAAAAATAAAGTGTGCGCTTGTCGCACACTTTCGCGCGCGAGCGATATGTTCAACATAAACTTCAGCGCCGGATCCACTTTCTCGGATTCCGGCGCTGTCTTTTGTTTACAGATGTTCTTCCAGTAAAAGGACATCCCATTTTTTCAATTTCATTCCGTGTTCTGTCATCTTTTGGCTGATCATGTCTTTCTTTCCGGTCAGACTCTCCGGCAGAATCTGCTCCTCATCCGTAAAGTTCATGACAAAATAGAATCGCGTGGTATCACTGACGCGTGTGACAACTTCAAGTCCGGTTTCTTCCGGGATAACGGATGAAACTCCGGCCTCCTGGACTGCCTGATCCAAAATCTTTGCAAGCCCTTCTTCCTCAAACTGGGTTGCAATATAATATGTGGTACCTTTTCCGTATGTATTCTTCGATGCTGCCGGCATTCCTGCATAGAAATCTTCCTCATAAGAGGCAAGTGCTTTCGCACCCTCTAAATGCATCAGATCGCACAAAAGACCGCATGCTGCTGTACTGCCGTCTGCAAACTTTGCCTTATTTTTCTGTTCCGGTGCAAGGGCATCAATCTCCTCAACCCATACCCCCGCCATCTCGCGGAGCGGTCCCGGATAACCGCCCAGATATACATTATCCGACTGTCCGACAATTCCGCTCATAAACGTAGTAATCAGAATACCGCCATTTTTCACAAAATTCTCCAGCGCTTCTTTCATTCCATCCTTTACCATATAAAGCACCGGTGCCACAACAATCTTGTATTTTGAAAAATCCGCATCCACAGGAATCATATCCACACCGATATTCTTTTTGTAAAAATACTGATAGTACTGATGAATCTGATCCACATATTTTAAATCCTCGGACGGACCGCTGGTGTACTCCAGTGCCCAGTAATTATCCCAGTCGAATATCAGTCCGACTTCCGCTTCATTGCGTGATCCCAAAGTACGGTCTCCAAAGCTTTCCAGCTCCGCGCCAAGCTGAGCCACCTCACGAAAAACACGGGTATTTTCACTTCCTGCATGTGCAATCACAGCGCCATGGAATTTCTCACATCCGCCCACACTTCTGCGAAGCTGGAAAAACTGGATCGTGTCTGCCCCATGTGCCAGTGTCTGATAACTTTGTGCCCGCATCTGCCCCGGACGTTTCAGGGAATTGTATTTCTGCCAGTTCTGCTGGCTTGGCGTCTGCTCCATCAGCATAAACGGCTCATCTTTTAAGCCGCGCATCAGATCGTGTGTCATGGCAATGCTGCTCCACGGCGTATCATAGGAAGGATAATTATCCCAGGATACAACATCCATCTCCTTTGCCCATTTGAAATAATCAAGTCCTTTAAACGTTCCCATCAGGTTTGTTGTGACAAATGCATCCGGCTTGACACTCCGGATCGCGTCGCGCTCCATCTTGAAGCATGCTAACTGGCTATCCGAATAAAATCTGCGATAATCAATGGAAATACCTGCAAAAGCAGTCTTTTCACTTCCGATTCCGTCACTTAACGCATTTGGCGGTACCACATCATCCCAGTCGTAAACGGTATGTCCCCAGAATTCCATATTCCAGGCCCTGTTTAATGCATCAATTGTCTTATACTTATCTTTCAGCCACACACGGAATGCCTTCTGACAGTTCTCACAGAAACACTCGTTTCCATATTCGTTGCTGACATGCCAGCAGGTCACATGTGGATTGTCTGCATAGCGCTCTGCCAGTTTATATGCCAGTTCACGCGCATAATGTTTAAACACAAAAGAATTCGGGCAGGCATTGTGACGGCCGCCAAATTTGTGCTGTCTTCCTTCATAATCAGTAAACATCACTTCCGGATATTTACGCACCATCCATCCCGGAAGGGCTGCCGTGGAAGTGGCAAATACGATATCGTAATTTTCTTTCGAAAGCATATCCACGATCTCGTCAAGCTCATCAAAATTATATTCATGCTCCGATGGCTGGATCTTTGCCCATGAAAATACATTGATTGTCGCGGTATTGATGTGTGCATCCTTAAAAATGCGCATATCTTCCTGCCAGATATCCTTCGTCCACTGATTCGGGTTGTAATCTCCTCCGTAGAGGATTCTCTTAAAATGCGTGCTCATAGTTTTCTCCTTTTCTTTTCGATTCTGAATTTATGTCTCATTTTTTGTTTTCGTTGATTTTTCCCTATTATACGATACAATCTTTTATATTTGTATAACATGATAAACCAATTTATATAACATTTTGAAACTATTTCTTTTTCTGTTAAAATATGCTATGATGCCATAGAAAAAAGAAGTGGAGGTATCTCATGGCAATCTATTTCAGCAACACGCTCAGCAAAGAACCATTCCAGTTTGATTCCGTTGGAAACCACTGGCTGCAGGAAGCGCTCAGCCGTCCACAAGGTTACCCAATCTATCACTATTTGCAGACAGAAGAAGGCTGTGGCATCTTCACAATTGACGGAAAAGAATATTTTTTGCCTGAGGATCACGGCATTCTGATCACACCGCATGTCCCACATGCTTACCGTGCAGCAGACACCTCTGCATGGATTACGTGTTTTGCAACATTTGGCGGTACAATGGAAGCACATCTGCCGCAGATTCTTGGCAACAACCGCATAATTTTTACAGAAAAGGAAAATGCTCTGGAAATCAAAGCTGTGATCGACCGTGCTGTAGCACGTTTTAAAACAGCACCAGTCAATACACACCAGCTTTCCTGCGACTGTTATGCACTGCTGCTGCAGTTTTCCAATGGATTTTTCCACGCCAACACCAGCGATCCTGCGTGGGAAAAATACGTCCAGCCCGTGCTTCGGCTGATGGAAACACACTACATGGAGGATCTGACCGCCGAACAGCTCTGCCGCAACGTCTATGTATCCCCTCAGTATTTGTCTCGCCTGTTTGTGCGCTATCTTGGGTGCTCGGTCTATGAATATCTGACCAGTTACCGGATCACCAAGGCAAAAGAACTGCTGCTTATGCGCCGTGACCGCAAAATTCAGGAGATCGCACACGATGTCGGTTATACAGATTCCAGCCATTTTATCGTGATGTTTAAAAAACTTACCGGCATGACACCCGCACAGTTCCGCAGACAGTAAAAGGAACAGCCGGAATTGCTGTCTTTGCCTTATTCTGCAAGGAATGATAAAATTTTGTCTTTTGTGGTCAGTATGACCGACATGTGCCCGGTACCATCTTCATACTCGCGTGTCCCGTACACGCCATAGTACGATGCCGTTCCCTGATCCGGAACGAGATGCAGCATGTAGGTATCTTTCGATTTTGTACGCGACAGTGTATATGTTCCCTTCCAGATTTTTTTGTTTTCAAGATTTTTGCACCGATACGTCTGATCTTTTTTAAATGTCAGAACGACCTTGCTTTTGGAAGGATCTTTTGCGTAGGATGAAAGCTCGTTGCCGTCTAAATCCGCTTCTTCCTCCAATTTCCATGTGACCGCTGTCAATTTTGGCTGGCTTGGTTTTCGGACTGTCCAGATTGTAACAATTCCAATAAAAACAGCGAAAAACACAACAATTACCGCTAGTTTTTTCTTTATGTGTTCCATTATTTCTTAATATTCCTCTCCTTATTTTTTCCTCTTTCGTAAAAGGAAAACCAGTGCAACCATACAGATGACCGCCAATCCCCCAAAAATCTCGCTGCTGTTTACCGGTGACGAGTTTTGCAGCACGATCATCGTCATCGCATCCCCACCGCCAATGGCATTTTTCGGCATCCGAAACCGCAGACTTTCGCCCAGTGCATACAGACAGAACAGTCCACCCACCGCCAAAAACACTACAGCAACTTTTCGTTTTCCGGACAGCGGCATGGTCTGTCTGCCACAGCCGAGCGCCTGTGCATACGCCTGCGGTTTTCCGAGCTGTTTTATGATCTGGCTTTCGCTTTTTCCATGCTCTTTTCCAGAATCAAAAATCTCCTGAAGATCCCGCACGATCTCCTCTTTTTCTTTCACGGAACAGTCCAGTTGTTTTTTTACTTTCCGTATATAGGTTTCTCTGTTCATATTACGCATCCCCTTTCATAAATCCATCCACACAATCCTTGTAGTTTTCCCAGAAATTTTTCATTTTTTCGAGCATATCTTTTCCCTCTCCGGTAAGCGAATAATATTTTTTTTCGCCCCCGTTTGCTTTCGCCGGCACCAGGCGGTACTGGATAAGTCCTGCCTTTGTCAGACGGTACAAGATCGGATAAATGGTTCCCTCTTTGGCAAATGCAAAGATTTCACCACCCTGTTTTTGTATTTCCGTCAGAATCTCATAACCGTATGTTTCTTTTTGGGCGATCAGCGAAAGCAGGATCATTTCGTATGCGCCCTTTTTAAACTGCTGTATATACTTTTCTTCCATACCCATCCCTTTTCTTTTTATTTAGTGGTGCTATTTAGCATTGCTAAGTAGTATAGTACTCTCACACTGCTTTTCTGTCAATCACCTTATGAAAAAACCACCGGAGGCATCCTCCGGCGGTCTGGTATCTGTTCTTATGCGATATTGGTCGGTTTTCCCACATACTGCACTGCTTCCGCAGTATCATATACCAGGGGAATTCCGTAAAACTCTTCGTAAATCTGTTTCCACACAGCAGCATTTTTTTGGCGCATCTCATCCACATTTTCTGCCTGTGTTTTCTGTGGGTCCGGATAAATCGGCTCTGCAATGTGTATCGTGTATTCCTGCACATAAAAGCCATCATCACCGAGGATATCGCTGTCTTCCATGGTGATAAAGCAAGGCAGCACCGGCACATGGTTTTTGGCGGCAAATGTATAGGCGCCTTTCTTTAACGGCTTCGGTTTGCGGTAATTCCACCACATACTCTGCTCCGGATAGACCAGCATGAAATCTCCGTGCTGCAGCACAGTATCCATGGAACTTAAAAATTTCTTCATCGTCTCACGGTTCGAGCTCAGCGGAAACGTATAACAGTTTCGCATGAGCATTCCGTAAAAGCCCGGAAAATTCGTATAATTTCCTTCCCGGATCACACGGTAAAGCCGGCGTTTTTTGCACTGCTTTGATTTTTCATAGGCAATCTGCATGGCAAAGCTGTCAAATGCGTTGAAATGATTACAGGTAATCACCGCACCGGAAGTCAGTGCATCCATATGTTCCGTTCCAATGACATCCTTGATGATCAGCTGTTTATTTTCAATGATCTTGTTTAAAAATGTCCGCGCTACTTTGTAAGTCAATCTTGTCTTGATACGGCTCTTTAATTTTTTGCGCAGATAATCGATCTCAGACGGCTGAAGCTCACGGGTAGGCGGATCTTCCTCCACATCTTCCCCAAAACGCCCCTCTCTTTCGTACAAAGCAATTTTTTCAAGTACTTCCAGGCGGTCTTTGGACTTTAATTTTCCTGTTTTCACCAGATTCAGGTAATTATTTTCCTTGGCGATCTCATCCTTTGCGGTCTGCATCAGACGGTCACAGGATACGGCATCCCGCTTTCTTTCTTCATCTGTATAGCTTTCAAGCACCTTACGGATCTCGGCATACACACTGGTCTTTTGTGCGCTCTCCCAAAAATATTCCTGCAGACGGCAGTCACTGTAATGCCATGGCTTTGAGACCATAATATAATGCAGCACACAGATTTCTTCTTCGCGGCACGGGATCTGACCGAATACTTCCACATTCCACTTCTGCGGCAGCCAGCACACCTTGTTGTGGCAGATCAGATTCAGATAATCTTCATCCTGTGTGACCACAAAATTGTACATCGGGAGAAGTTCCATAAACTGCTCTAACACGTGATTTTTACGAAACTGTTCACAGTTTATCACAAGCATACCGGCGTTGAAATAATTATCACGTTCTACCCCAAGCACCTTCTCCACATAAGTGCCGTATACCTCTTCCTGAATCATCACCTGTTCCCTGCACGCTCCCACATAAGCATCCCCGAGATCATAAGCATACAGCTGTGCAATATCCCCCAGCACGACCGTATCGCTGTCGATATAGATGGCTTTGTCTATTTCCGGAAACATTTCCGCGATAAACAGACGAAAATATGTTGTTTTGGAATAATAATCCCGAAGTGGAAGTTTCTCCTGTATGGAATGTAAATATTCCGTCACATGATCAAACTGCACAGAAAAATTCGCATTCTCCATAGCATGCATCTTCTTTTGCATTTCTTCCGAAATATTGGTATGAAGTACATGAATTTCATACTGTGCCTCTTTGGATGCATGATCCATCATCGACTGCAGTGAAACCATCGTGTATTTCACAAAATTATCATCACATGCGTAAAACACCGGTATTTTATTCATTTTCTCTTTCATGCTCCTTCTCCTCTCCTGCATCCGTTTCATCCGGATGCAGCAATTTATATGTGTTTACTTTTTTCATAAATATGTTTTAAGTACAGATACTCTTTTAAAATGTCATCAAATGCATGGTAATGAAATACCGTATGCACCCGCTCTACCTCCCATTGTTTGATGTTGTCCGTATGCGGATACGGCAGATAAAACAGCCGTCTGGAAAAATGTCTCACGACAGTATGTTTATGTAAAAATTTCTGATCATTAAATTTCTGCGGGAGCAGCATTTTCGCACGCGTACTGCGAATAATCGCGCTTTGGTCCGCAAAAATGAGTTTTTTTGTCTGAAGCAGCTTTCGTGCTTTCATAAACAGACCGGTTCTTCTGATATTTTTCATATTAAGCAGCAATACCCCCGCATTAATATAATCCGGAGAGATCAGATACTTGCCATAATGATCCCTTGCCGCGGCATATTCCACGTGTGACACATCCTTGTCATACAGCAGCCGGATATCTCTCTGAAACAGAATATCCGCATCCAGATACAACAGTTTATCCGGCATTCCCGGCACCAGATCTGCCAGCAGGCGCAAAAGTGTATATGGCGAACAATAAGCACTTTCATTCGGACATCCTCCGAAATAACGCTCATATAATACTGTTACATCCACCGAAATCACCCGGTTCTGCGGATGAAATTTTTTTGCAACGCGCTCCAGAAAATCTGTCATATCTTCGCTGATCGGCGTATATTCCGGTCTGATCCGCGTCATGTCCATTGTGAAAATATAAAAACAGAACGGATCTGTTGCATGTGTTCTTTTTAAAACAGACAACATGCATGTAAGCACACCATCAAATACTTTACTGTTTCCACAAAAAAGAATATTTCTCATATGAATGATTTCTCCCTGTCAGTGTCTTTTTTTATATAACGGATCATTTCCATATTGCTGTTTTGCGCCCGTTTTCCCATGGCTTCATACACCTGATCCCTCAGCTGCGTTTTTTGCAGTTTTGCAGGCAATTCTGCATCCGGATAAAATGGCCCATCCAGATACGTTACGATCTGCGGAATGTGAGACTTTCCCCTGCGCTGATAAGTATTGGTCAGACAGAAAACCGGAAGTTTCTGCTGCACCGGATAGCGGAATGATGTATCAGGAAACGGCCGTATTCCGGTATAAAACGGCCAGATATGTGCTTCCGGATAGATCATAATACAATCTCCACAATCGGTATGCCAGGTCAATGCCTCCAGAAAATGTTTCATGGCACCTCTGTCATCCGGCAGCGGAAGTGCCCCAAGATATGGTGTAATCCGCCCCAGCACCGGCATGGAAACATTGTTCGGATGCACGATCACCGCCGTTTCCCGCGGATGATTTACCAGCGTTGGTATCAGCGCATCCGCCAGAAAATGTGTATGATTCCCATACAGATAAAATCCACTGTTTCCGGCCTGCTTTAACACTTCTTTGTTTATTATTTTATGTGAAAAATGCAGTTTCATGTAAAGACGTGCAAGCGGAATTGCAACTATGCCATACCAGAATCCGTGCAGCATACGTTCCAACGGACGCACCCGGATATACCGGTAATCCTGTCCAATATGTTTTGCTTTAATATGATCTCCGGCAAACTCGTCATGCAGTTCATCCTGATAATAAATCGTGCGCTGTTTCAGCTTCATCCCGCCTCCGTTTTCTACTCCTTTTATGTCACACATCATATTACACCATTTGTCATCGCATGTCTACTATATTATGTGGTTTTTATTACTACATCATGTGATTTTATATCATTAAACGTTGTTTTGTCGTTCTGGTCTTATAATAAATATTTATTTTGGTTATTTTCATATATCCAATCAAGTTCTATAATGACCGGCATAAAACAAATTTTAACAAAAAAGGAGAAGAATACCGATGAGCACAGCAGAACAGTATGAATTAAATAAAAACCTTGCACAGATGTTAAAAGGTGGCGTAATTATGGACGTCACCACACCAGAACAGGCAAAAATTGCAGAAGAAGCTGGCGCATGCGCCGTCATGGCACTCGAACGGATTCCTGCCGACATCCGTGCAGCCGGCGGCGTTTCCCGCATGAGCGATCCTCAGATGATCCGCGGCATTCAGGAAGCCGTATCCATCCCGGTTATGGCCAAGTGCCGGATCGGTCATTTTGTAGAGGCACAGCTTTTAGAGGCTATCGAGATCGACTATATCGACGAGAGTGAAGTGCTCTCTCCTGCCGATGACGTCTACCATATCGATAAGCACCAGTTCAAGGTTCCGTTTGTCTGCGGTGCCAAAGATCTCGGTGAAGCACTCCGTCGTATCAGTGAAGGTGCATCCATGATCCGTACCAAAGGGGAACCAGGTACCGGTGATGTCGTACAGGCCGTCCGCCACATGCGAAAGATCAACAGCCAGATTGCAAAAGTTGTCAGCCTGCGGGAAGATGAACTTTTCGAAGCAGCAAAGGAATTACAGGTACCGTATGATCTGGTTGTCTATGTCCATAATAACGGAAAACTTCCGGTGGTTAACTTTGCTGCCGGCGGTGTCGCTACCCCTGCAGATGCTGCTTTAATGATGCAGCTCGGAGCAGAAGGTGTCTTTGTCGGTTCCGGAATCTTTAAATCCGGCAATCCTGCCAAGCGTGCAGCTGCTATCGTAAAAGCCGTCACAAACTATACCGATGCAAAACTGATCGCAGAATTATCTGCCGGGCTTGGAGAAGCCATGGTCGGAATCAACGAACAGGAAATCGCCTTACTGATGGCAGAAAGAGGGAAATAAACATGACTGTTGCAGTACTTGCCCTGCAGGGTGCATTTATCGAACATGAACATGTATTGGAAGAACTTGGGGTAAAGACCGTGGAACTGCGTCAGGCGGCAGACTTAGACCAGCCGTATGACGGACTGATCCTGCCGGGCGGGGAAAGCACTGTACAGGGAAAACTTCTCCGGGAACTTAAAATGTTTGATCCCCTGAAAAAACAGATCGCTGATGGAATGCCGGTGCTTGGCACCTGCGCCGGGTTGATCCTTTTAGGCTCCCCGGAACATTTTGGCACAATCCCGATGCAGGTAAAAAGAAATGCCTACGGCCGCCAGCTCGGCAGTTTCCATACTGAGGCAGAATTTAAAGATCTCGGACTAGTTCCAATGTCGTTTATCCGCGCCCCTTATGTAGAGAGCGTATCGGACGGTGTGGAGATTCTCTCAGTAGTCGATGACCATATCGTCGGTGTACGCTATGGAAATCAGGTCGCAATTGCTTTCCATCCGGAACTCGACAGCGACCGGAAGATCCATCAGATGTTTTTGGATATGATCGGCTAAAACAGGGAGATTGCAGCATTCGCTGCAATCTCCCTGTTCTGTTATCTAAATCTGATTCTGTTTTTTCCACTCCGATGTCAAAATTTTCTGAGATATTCCGTAAGCATATCAATAACGGCATGACTCTCCGGAAGAAACGGTTCAAACACAGAAAATGCATGCGTCAGTTTTTTGTTTTTCGGAAAATCAACAATCTCATGCTCTTTCTTTGCTGCTATCAGAGCCTTCTCAAAACGGATCGTGTAATTTCTCAGATGATCGTTATGGCTTGTCACCAGCCATGCCGGTGCAAGCGCATAAAGCAGCTCCGGATTTTCCGGGTTTACATAGGCCGCAAATGGTGCTTTTTTGTACTGTTTTCCATACAAATATTTCGGAAGAAACAGACCGATCTTATCAAACTTTGTCGTATAAAACATCCCGCTGATGAGACCAAGTGCGTGCACCTTAAGCTCAGACGGTTTTATGCCCGCTGCCTTTGCAATTTTTTTGCTGTTCTGTATTGCATTTGCATAAGTGGCCAGACAGGCACCGCCACTGTCCCCGACAAGATAGACATGCGACAGATCTCCTCCGTCTGCTGCAGCATGTTCCTTTACAAAATCCATTGCAAGAAAGATGTCACGCAGCTGATCAAAAAATGTACAGTCCGGGATGAGCCGGTACTCCATGCTGTACACCAGAAATCCCCTCTTACTGAGCAGCGCACAAAAATACTTGTTAAATTCCTTATTTCCGAGAAGCAGCCCTCCCCCATGGACATTGATAATCACTGGAAGTATCTGCGTCTCTTTCCCTTTTGGACGATATCTGTCCAGACGGTGCGCTTTGTCTTTATCCTTTGCATATGCGATATCTGTTTCAAAAATCACTCCTTGCGGAAAGTGGTATTTTTTATCTCTCTCCACACAGGATTTTTCAAAATCATTTCTTTGTTTTAAAAACTGTTTTTCCAGTATGTTACTCATTTTTATTGACTGGTAACCTCTTCTTTCATGTTTCCTGACATTTATCCTCATGCTTCTGCCAGTATAACACCTTACAATGGTTTTTTCATCGAAAATTTTACACTTTTTTAGTAATAAAAAATGAATACCCAAAATCAGATTTTCATATATTTCGACATCATGCACACGCCTGCTGCACCTGACTGGATGCAGCTTTCCATATTTTCTTCATGAATCCCGCCAATTGCGTATACCGGAATTTTCACAGAGCTGCACACCTCATGCAAAAAATCAAGTCCTCTCGGTGCCAGTCCTTTTTTACAATCAGTCACAAACACATGCCCTGCTGTCAGATAGGTTGCCCCGCATTGTTCTGCCAGGCGCGCATCGTCCACTGAATGTACGGAGACACCGCGCACTGAAAATTTCTGCTTTTGTTCTTCCGGCATCTCCATAAACCGATGCAGCGGCATATGAATGGCCGTACACCCCAGATGCATTGCAACATCCGGGAAACTGTGCAGAATCAGCCTGGTGTCCGTGTTTTCACACAATTTTTTTACTTTTCCCGCAAGTTCTTCGTATACCTCTTCCATGAGGTCTTTTTCCCGCAGGATCATCGCATACGGTTTTGTGGCAAGCACGCACGCTAACTGTTCTAAAAAAGGACGTTCTGCCAGCGCACGGTTGGTCACGCAGATTTTTCTATACATAGACATAGTCATTTAATACCGGCTGCAGACCTTCGCTTTCCATATCGTTATACATCTGGTCAAAGCTTCTTCCATCGGAGATTTCAAACTGCTCATCTCCGGATTCTCCGGTATCCTTTCCGGTATACTTGCTCTCATGATCTCCGATTCCGGTAGACACTCCCGCAGATACCTTTGTCGCTGCAATCTTTACGATGCCGTCACGGAAATGTTTCTGCTCACGGGAAGAAACGGTGATACCGACATACGGCAGGAAAATACGGTACGCACACAGAATCTGGCACAACTGCTTTTCGTGCACGTCAAGCGGATTGATCTTGTCGTTGTTAATGATCGGGCGCAGACGCGGACAGGACAGGGAATACTCCGCATACGGATACTTGCGCTGCAGATAATAAATGTGCAGTGCCGAAGCCAGTGCATCTTTGTGGAAATCAGAAAGTCCAAGCAATGCGGAAAATCCGACACCGCGCATGCCTCCCATCAGCGCACGCTCCTGTGCCTCAAAACGGTATGGGAATACACGCTTATGCCCCATCAGATGCAGGGTTTCGTATTTGACATTGTCATAGGTTTCCTGGAATACTGTCACGTAATCAGCGCCGCATTCGTGCAGATACCGGTATTCATCGCTGTTGACCGGATAAATTTCCAGACCGATATTGCGGAAATATTTTTTTGCCAGCCTGCAGGCTTCCCCGATATACTCGACATCACTCTGCGCACGGCTTTCTCCGGTCAGCATCAGGATTTCCTCAATGCCGGAGTCTGCAATGACTTTCATCTCATGCTCGATTTCCTCAAAAGTCAGTTTCTTACGATGAATGTCGTTGTAGCAGTTAAATCCGCAGTACACACAGTAATTCTCGCAGTAGTTTGCAATATAAAGCGGTGTGAACAGATACACCGTATTTCCGAAATGCTTGCCTGTCTCGATCTTTGCACGCTGTGCCATGCGCTCCAAAAACGGTTCTGCGGCTGGCGAAAGCAATGCTTTAAAATCCTCAACGCTGCAGGTTTCATGCTCTAATGCATTCTGCACATCTCTTGCCGTATATTTGTTGTAATCGTAACTGTCCATCTCGGAAAGGACTTTATTTCTTATGGTTGGATCGATCTGTTCCATCCCCGGCATATATTCCATATGGTTCGTTCTGCTCGACGGATCGGTTTCCAGTTTATGTTTGCGCTCCAGTGCAGCTTCGCTTAACTTATCGGAGTCAATAAAAAATTGATTTTCAGCCATGATTTCGCCCCCTAGTCTCTCAAAAATCCGGTCAGCGGATCACTTGCGGAAGCACCACGCTCAAGTACACGGCCCAGTCCCGACAGATATGCACTTCTTCCAGCTTCAATGGCTGCCTTGAATGCACCCGCCATGGCCGGGACATCTCCTGCTGTTGCAATTGCGGTATTTGCCATAACTGCGGCAGCTCCCATCTCCATTGCCTCGCATGCCTGGGAAGGTCTTCCGATTCCGGCATCCACAATTACCGGCAGATCAATCTCATCAATCAGAATCTGGATAAATTCTTTCGTTGCCAGACCTTTATTAGAACCGATCGGAGACGCCAATGGCATAACAGCTGCGGCTCCGGCATTGACCAGATCACGTGCGGTATACAGATCCGGATACATGTATGGAAGCACCACAAATCCTTCTTTTGCCAGCATTTCGGTTGCCTTTACGGTCTCCACATTATCCGGCAGCAGATATTTACTGTCTTTCATAATCTCAACCTTTACGAAATCTCCGCATCCAAGTTCTCTTGCCATGCGCGCAATGCGGACTGCTTCTTTTGCATCTCTTGCACCTGAAGTGTTTGGAAGCAATGTTACGTTATCCGGGATAAAGTCCAGAATGTTTTCTTTTTTCTTTGTGTTGGTGCGGCGCACTGCTAATGTAATAATCTGTGCTCCGGCGTTTTCAACGGCAGCCTTGATCAGCTCCATGGAATATTTTCCTGATCCTAAAATAAAACGCGAGGAGAATTCTTTCCCTCCTAATGTAAATGTGTCATTCTTCATTTTTCTTCCTTCTTTCTTGTATTGGTAGTGTCAACTTCATACTTCCACAAACGATTCAACTCCAGTAAAATCAACGATTCTGGGCTATATAGGCATTTACTCTCCCTTTCTTTGACTGAAATGACCTTAATTTTACGTTGGAAAACTGGGTAAGACCGGACTGAAAGACCGTTAGACCGTTAAATTCAGCCTTGACGGGATTTTCTGTAAGTAACCTATAATTGGTCAACGCCAAGGAAAAAGAGGGGCGATTTTTTCATAATTCGTTTTACACTACCTTTGTATTTTCTGCGATATTTTTCTGCTGTGGTTTTGTTCATTCCCACTTTTGCAAGCTGTTTTATGATTAATTGGACTGTGTGATATATTTGCTTCGCAAATGAACCGGTGCTGTATTCTTTAGCGATACATCTGAGATGTACCAACGGGAACATCTCCCCAGGAAAAATTTACTTTGCAAATGGACCGACACTGTACTCTTTAGCGATACATCTGAGATGTACCGCAGCCACCTCCCATAAACTGGACGATTTCTATAATGTCTCCGTCTTTTAGGATGTACGTTTTGTAATCCTCTTTATGGATGATCTCCTCGTTGCATTCCACAACAAAGGTTCCCTTCTCATAATCATTTGCTTCCAGGTATGCCATCAGGGACTGCCCTGCCACATCCATGTCTTTTCCGTTGATATGTACCATGTAAGACCTCCTTTTATACGGTTGTAGAAAATTTTCTGAAATCAAAAAAGGCCACACGAAGAAAGCTACACCCGCGGTGGTGTACCCCTTCGTGTGACCTCTGTCATCACTCTGTGGTTCTCATATTCAGAACAATATGTACTTTAACACAATATCACAGGAAACGCAAGATAATAAGATCAAATTTTTGCTTCATAAAAAACTTACGCTTCCTCAATATTTTCAAATGACCATGCATGTACATTTAATTCTATAATTCCGGCTCCGCAATACTCACAGAACTTTGCTCCGAGATTTGTGACAGGTGCCCCACAGTTTGGACAGGTAATCCCAATTGCATTGTCTGCGGCATCTTTTGCAAGCGCACGGTTTTGAATATAAACAAGATCTGTATTATAGCGGCTCTGCTCTAAAGTATGATCCGATCCCCGAACTACAACATTCGCCTCATCTGTCACATAGTGGAAACTTTCCACTGCAGACTGAAATGTCACGATGCACCGTCCTGCCTCCTTGCGGTATCGGGCAATCTCCGTCTGATGGATCTTTACCTGTGTAAAATGTTCCCTCCTGCCCTCGGAAACAGACGCGCTGATCTGTGAACAAAGCTGCTCTTTTAAGTCCTCATTTCCCTCCCTCAGAATTTCCACATTCTGTGCCGTCACCGCCTGCAGATACTGTGTCAGGGCATTTTCTGCGCGCTGCTTCATCTCATCGTATTGAAAATCCGGGAAATCGGAAACGATCTGAGGCAGGGCAATCCTTGTCATCGCAGAAACCGAACGCGGTGTTGACGCGGCATCCTCCTGTGCTTTTTTCACTCCCTGTAAAATATCATCTGTACCGAACAATTGTCTGGAAAATCGTTTCACACGGGACACTCCGTAAAAGACCAAAACCAGAATTGCCAGAATCAGAAGTAACACGATGATTAATGGAATATATTTCATTTTAAAATTTCCTTCTCCTCTTTTGTGTGGACATATTGTGTTATGTCCCTCTTCTCTTTGGCTCTGGGACATATAGTTTAAAGCTCCATTCTTATGTCCCTCTTCTCTTTGACTTCAGGACATATAACTTAAATCTTCCTTCTCATGTCCCTCTTTCTTTTGACTCCGGGACATATGGCGTAAAACTTTCTTCTTATGTCCCTCTTCTCTTTGGCTCTGGAACATATGGCATAAAACATCCCTTTTATGTCCTCCTTTCCTTTGGCTCTGGGACATATGGCATAAAACTTCCTTCTTATGTCCCATTTGTTCTATTAAACAGGACATAAACGCAAAGAAATTTTCTATATGTCCCACCGCCATATTTCTCCGGGACTTAATTCATAACTTTTTTACCATATGTCCCATTACCATATTTCTCCGGGACTTAATCCATAACTTTTTTCCATATGTCCCACACTTTTAATTCTGCCACAAAATATGTTCCCCTTTCACAACCGGGTAATGCACAAGTGTCTCCCCGTCAAGATTTTCCCTGTGCATATCCACCGCCGTGATCTGATGATTTTCATACGTCGTGTAGTAATAGATTCCTTTTGTTGCATTGCAGCAGGAAGTATACAACGTAATTTCATATTTGCCATCTGCCACCTCACAACATCCGCGCTGCTGGTCAACCGAACCTAAAATGTGGAAAAACTGACTGACACTTTCCGCCTCGGACTCTCCGGACATAGCATGCAGTCTGGTAAACGCCACGCGGGCAAAACGCGATGTGGAAGAAAGATCTCCCGGCAGTCCCAACGCTCCCATACCGCGGCTGTACTGCTCCAATGGAAGCTGCTCGCAAAACGTATTGACCGGCTGCTTCGGGGAAAGATGCATATACTGGTTCAATAAAAACATCTGCTGCGGAAATGGCGGATTGTTGGTCAGCACCCCCACCGGATTGTCATACACATGCAGCCCGTCCACCATACATTCCACAACGATACACTCCTTTTCATCCGCAATGATCCAGTGCAGCTGCGCCGCCGGAAGCTGCTCGCCAAACTGCGTCCCCACAAGATTCATTTTGTCAAGTTTTTCCCTTGCCTCCTCAACCGATGCACACTGTGCCAGAATCCATGGAATAAATTCAAACTGCGCAATATTTTCTCTTCCTTCGCCGACTTCCTGATACACGGCATTTCCTACAAAATTAAGTCCTGCCATGCCCAGTCCTTTTTCGTTGATGCCATCATAATACAGGGGATAATCCCCCACCACATATGCCATTCCGATTATGGCATAATGCGCTTTTAATGTACCCATATGCCGGAAGGCAAGTGCATAATTCCGTGGCAGGACTGCCACTTCATCCCCATAGGAAAATTCATAATCCAGGGTACGTCCAAAATAAAAATCTGCTGTCTTATAAGTTGCTGCTGTACACATTTGCTGTCCTCTTTTCTTTTTATTTCCATATTTTTACCGGTTTAGGCGGCTTTTATATCAGTTATTCTTTTTACTCCGTCTCCCACAGCCGGTTCACAATCATATTCTTTTATAAATGACCGGCACATCATATCCGAAAGTTTTCTTTCCATTCACTTCCATACTTTCGGACACCTCCAGACATGTCTCCGAGAATCTCTCCCATAACCGGAATGTCATCACAGGGGTAAACTGACTCACACTTCCCCCTTCCCAGACACCATCCTTTTCCTGATACAATGCCGGGGTAAACTTCTCAGATCTTTTCAGGTCACTATATTCTACGTTCTTCATGGAAGCATAAGAAAACGTATTTTTGTCTTCTCCTGCCGGAATTTCGTAGGAAGAAAGCATAATTCCACCGTCACAATCCGTAATAAGAAATAAATGCGGTGATGCATGGCATTTTCCATCCGTCTCATAATAACTTTCTTCTACCATAAATATTCCGGTAAAATTTTCCGGAATATTATTTATCTTATCATTACAGACTGTATTCACATGTCTGGCATACGGAAATAATTTTCCTGCAGATTTCATTTCTGTAAATTGTTCTCTGTTATCAAAATGTCCCGTCATAAGCTTTACAAATTTTTCCATTTTCATTATAATGCCCTGCCTCTATAATATTTTTGTTTTTAAAATAACAGTTGTAGTCCCATTGCAATCATCCACATATATGCACAGGTTTTTGGAATCATTAATAATCCCACCTTTGGTTTCGTTTTACTGAATAAAGTAACCGGCAGATAACAGCCAAAAGAAAGAATGATCGCTGCAACCATTCTTGTCATACCATACCCATTCGCATTCCCGGAAATGATATACAGAATAATCACTCCGATCCCCGTCACCGCAAAGACAGCATTTCTGGCAATTGATAATTTCATATTTCCTTCATCTGTACACCAATTGTTCTGTGGGAACATGCATATCACAATTCTGACAACCGCTGATATCCACACAACCGCTTCCACTATTGTCGGTATTATCATTTCCGGAAATGTAAATTTCCAGACATACATTAAAATAATATAAAACACCGTCATTGTAACAGACGATACCTGCAATCCAATTCCCAGCTGCCTCTTTATCTTCTCATCGCTTCCACGAACTGCCCTTATAATTCTTGGCACCAGATGAAAAGCATCCCCTCCGCAAAGTGTCAATGTTAATATTCCATAAAGTACAAATAAGATATTTCCCTTTGAAAATGTAAAAAATAAAATTGCGGCAACTAAATCGAAAATCAGATACGCAGCATCAAAGATTGCTTCCATCACATCCGGAATCTGTGGTTTGTAATTGTTCTCTTCCATCCTTTTAATCCTGCTCCTTTTCCATCAATTGACTGTAAAACAAATGATTCCCGGTACTCTTCATATCCAGGGATTCGTTTTCATTCGTTTTTTCCTTGTATTCCCTTAAATGTTCTTCCGCATTATTGCAGATCCGGTCAAATATCTGGATACACATGTGCTTTTCTTCTTCTGTCAATCCGCTCAAAACATTTCCTGCAAACTGTTTCTGTGCGTTAATTCCTGCCGCCACTATAAGTTCCGCCCGATCCAGCAGAATAATCTCTACATGCTTTTTATTATCCTTACTTTGTATTCTTTCAACCAGTCCTTTATTTTCCAATTTTTTCAACGAAGTTGAAACATGGGATTTCGTTGATTTTCTAACCTTTACTATTTCTGCTGCGGTATTGTGATGCGGATTATTATGAAGGAACATAAGTATATCGTATTCCATCTGTGTCAGCCCATACCGGTCACATACCTCTCCGGAAAGCAATTCATAATAACTTGTAATTGTTTTATGCTTATCCCAGAAGTACATCTTCTCTTCCTCCTATAATCGTTCTTTTTAGAACGATTATAAAGGAATGTTTCCGGTATGTCAAATGTTTTTGCTAATATGCCTTCGCCTTTAATGTTCCAATATATTCCCCATTATTATAAACAAACGGTCCGGCTTCTCCCTCTTCTCCGAAATATTCCGGTCTCAATGACAGGATATTGAGCAATTCATCCACCGTCTTCACCTTTGTTGCCTGATATGGTTGTTCAAATGCAATCTTTTCTACAAATAAGTAATCGTCCCTGTCCTTTATCAGGATACCTGTATGACCCACGAAAGTAACATCCGAATACGGGTCATATATCACGATACTAAGGAGCGATATCCTGTCACTGTCTATTTGAAATCCATAATGTTCCCAACTATCCGAAAATGCTGTTTCCGGATGTTTTTTATCCGCAACACTCTTTTCTCCATAGAGTGTGGTAAACATATCCCGGTTCTCTTTTATGGTTTCATACCTTTCCACATTATCTATTGCTTCTGTATCAAACATTAGATAAGTACCTTCATAATTGTCTTCCGTTGATTCTGCGTGAAGCAGGCCATCCAGTAAGAGAAAGGCTGTCATTCTGCAGTCCGAGTCGGAGTAATCATGATTCTGTTCCCAGCCATCCATACATTTGCCGGTATCTGCTTTCATGTTTTCCGGATCAGACCAGACATCCTCAAGCTTTGCATTCTTCCCGGCCGAATCCGCAAAATCAGTTACCCATTCCCGGAATGTATCTACATGGGAAGCTCCTGCGGTATCCAGTTCTTTGCAAATTTCTGTAATGGTATGTTTTCCTCCCATATAAGTTGCAGCCGGTATCTTCTGTTTCTGTGCACATGCCCCCAGCATCAGGCACAAGAGCATAACAACAGCTGATAATTTCATTGCCGATTTGGTTTTATTCTGCCTGTTCCATAGATTAAACGCTCCGCCACAAAACATCCTGCCAATTATAACTGTGATCCGTTTCTTCCTCATCCATAAACCTCTTTCTTATGATCCGCATATTTTACATATTTTTTAAGATTACCTTACGGTTTCATTTATGTAAATAGTATGGTTTCAAAATTAAAGAAATATTTATTTTTATTGCTCTGTTTTTGGAACATTCAGCAACGCTTTCGGCAGATATCACATCTGTCCTGAAAAGCAAAGTAACCGAATGAATTGCTTCTTATGCCACATGGATTCAGGCTTTATTCGGAAATGTTTTGTTATTCTTTTTTACTCCGTCTCCCTCAGCCGCTCCACAATCGTCTGCTTTCCAACCACACAATAGACCACAAGCGGAACCCCCGCGCCGATCACGGTAAAGATCAGTGCCGCAAGCACGACCGGACCGATGGTATACTGAAACCGGAAAAACCAGAACATTTTTTCAATCATCTTTCCCATAAACGGCTCAGATGCCACAACAAGAATAAGCGAAATGACAACCGCCGCAAACGTATACAACAGTCCCTCATACACAAGCATCCGCTTCAACTGGCGTCTGGTCATGCCAACCGACTGCAGCACAGCAAACTCCCTGCGTCTTGCAATCATCCCCGTGAGGATGGCATTCAGGAAATTTAATGTTCCGACCACGGCGATCACACCGGAGAGAACACCTCCAAGCAGCAGAAACATCCCACGGAACGAATCAAACTCTTTTTCGTAGGAAAACTTCGATTCATAGCTGTACAGCGGCTCGACCTGTTCCGTATAATTTTTCAGAAAACTTTCCATTGCTCTTGCACGCTGATTGTTTTTCATATCAAACATCATATGCATGACATCTTTTGTCCCGGTATCTTTGATAAACGTATCGCTTCCAAGCACAAACTGCGGCGATCCATAATACCGGCAGCTCATCGCGGAAGGCACCAGAATCTCTGCCACCACCGTATAGTTTTTTTGTGTATAATCATCTGCTTTCATGACATAGGCATCTTCATAATCGTCAACCTCATCCTCCGGGATCTCTTTTCCACTCTTTGCGTCAAAGTATTTCCAACTGTTTACATACCTGAGTGTCACCTGATCGCCCACCCCGGCCCAGTTACTGTGATCAACTTTTTTGTCATAATCATCCTGCATATAGACTGCTGCAATGGCATTCTCCTGATCCAGTGACGCGACATCGCCTTTGAGCACCTTTACCTTCTGAAGCGGGAATGCATCCATTCCATACAACTGGATATCATCATAATAGCTTCCATCATCTGCCTGTTCCATTCCGTAAAAATAATTCTCTTCCTCCTCTTTTGTCATTGGAAACCCCAGGGAGCTAGAATACGCCAGCATATCTTTTTTCTTTATTTTTTCCTGAATCCGTGTTGTCTGCCCGTAGACACACCCACTCTCTTTGATGCCATTTTGCGCGAGCACGGTCTGCATTGCAGAATCTTCCACCGCTTCATCGGAAAAACGAAATCGTTTCTGCACGTTAAAATAATCCGCATTGGCAAACACAAAATCGCTCACACAGAAGTGTTTCAAATACAGATCCATATCAAATCCGTTTACAAACATAACGGTCAGATTTAAAAGAACAACCGCAAGGGAGAGGGAAATGACAACAAGAACCGTTTTCTTCCGGTTTCGTCCCACATTTGCCCATGCCATACGCCCCAAAGACGCCGGCTTTTTTGCGGTTTTTGCTTTTTTTCGGCCACAGTCTGCCTCCGTATAGCGCACCGCTTCGACCGGGGATACCTTTGCAGCGATCCGCCCCGGCTTATTGCAGGATAAAAATACGGTGACCAGTGAAAAAAGTGCTGCTCCCACAAATACCCACGCATGCAATTTTATAACCGCTGTCGTGTAACTCGTCTGTGCCATGACAGCCGGTGCCAGTCCCACGCCGATTCCAAATCCCAGAAGAAGTCCCGCCGGGATTCCAATGCCTGATAAAAGGACTGCCTGCAGCCGGATGATCCGCTTGAGCTGCCGCCCGGTCATGCCGATCGTTTTTAACAGTCCGTAGAAACGGATATCGTTGGTGACGGAAATCTGAAACACATTGTAAATGACCAGATAGCCGGTAAATACAATAAGCACAAGCAATGCCACAATGGCTGCAATGCTTTCCAGATTCAGATTGCTGCTCGACTGCGCACCGGTATAGCCCCAGTTTACACCAAATGCAATATAGCCCGGTTTGGAAGCATCTTCTGACTGAAATCCACAGTCTTTGATCACCTGCCGCATATCTTTTTCGATATGAAGTGCATTCCCAAACATAACGTCAAGTGTCCACGTTCCACTCTCTTCTTCCTCCCCGATCTCCACATGCTGCAATGTCTTTTTCACGTAACTTTTTGGCACGATCACATGGCTCGCCTGGGAAACTCCGTTGTAATCCCACCAGCCGGAGAGAACAAACTCCTGCGTCACCATTTTCGGTTCTGACTGTTCCCCTCCGATCTGATACGCCATGGTAAATTTTGTACCGACTTTCGGCTGTACTCCTAACAGTTTTAACACCCGGGTATCTGTCATCGCCTCATTGCTTCCCTCTTTGGGACGGTGTCCGTGCGTTGGTGTACAAAAATAATGTTTTCCCCCATGCGCATCCATATAGCTGACTTCCACCTGTGTCTTACGAAACGCATCCCCGGTTCCCATTCCTAAAAACAGCCGTGCACCTGTTTCCTGAATAAGCGGATCTTTTTTTAAGGTTTCCATCTGTTCTTCCGTCAGTTTCTTAAAAGCCCCGTGCGCATCACCTCCGACCATAAGAAAGTTGGACTGCTGGAACGAATCGTTGATGGAAATTGCAATCGTAAACAGCGCGGTAAACAGCATCGTGGTCAGCATAATTGCAATCACAGCGATCCGGTTTCTCATTCTCGAAGCCCACAGACTGCGCACGGCAACGGTGCGCACACAGGCACGGTTTTTTACCTGTATCATAATGCCTCACCTGCTTTCCCTGTCACAATCCGTCCATCCTCGATATGGATGATCCGGTCTGCAAGCTGTGCAATCTCCTCGTTGTGTGTGATCATCACAATGGTCTGCGAAAATTTGGTGCTGGTCGTTTTGAGCAGCCCCATCACATCCTGTGAGGTACGGCTGTCGAGATTTCCGGTCGGTTCATCTGCTAATAGAATCGCCGGTTTGGCTGCAAGTGCCCGCGCGATCGCCACGCGCTGCTGCTGTCCTCCCGAAAGCTGGTTTGGCAGCACGTTTAATTTTTCTTTCAATCCGAGTGCCTCTGCGATCTCCCCGATAAATGCATTGTCCACGGTTTTTCCGTCAAGCTGCAATGGCAGCACAATGTTTTCATAGACAGACAGCACCGGAACTAAATTAAAGGACTGAAAGACAAATCCGATTTTTCTTCTGCGGAAAATCGTCAGTTCTTCATCCTTTAATGCAAAGATGTCTTTGCCGTCCACATAGACTTTGCCGGATGTTGCCCGGTCGAGTCCTCCAAGCATATGTAAAAGCGTCGATTTTCCCGATCCGGAGGTTCCTACCACCGCGACAAATTCTCCGTTTTCCACCGACAGGTTTACCCCCGCCAGCGCGTGCACGGCTGTTTCCCCCGTGCCATACTGTTTTTTCAAATCTCTGGTTTCCAAAATGACCATCCTGTAATCTCCTTTTGCTCCTGATTTGGCATTTCCTGCCTTCTTTTAAGATTGTCGCACAGAATTCTTTCGAGAATCTGTCCCGGAAACAAAAGATTCTTACAGTTTTGACACAATTGCCGTTGGAAAATACAGCCCAAACGTTGAGCCTGCCCCCGGCGTGGACGAAAGCCGGATATATCCGCCCTGCTGCTGCATGATAAAACGTGCCAGATACAGTCCGATCCCCACACCGCTCTTTTCGGCAACCGCGTTTCCCCGGTAAAAACGCCCAAATACCGCCGCATGCTCCTCCTCACCGATGCCGATACCCGTATCCGTCACTTCCACGCAGGCAAACAGTTCATAGGAACAGAGTTTTATGGTAATCCCTCCTGTGTTCGTATATTTGATCGCATTATCGAGAATATTTCCCAGTGCTTCCATGGACCATTTCTTATCAAAGTACGCATAAACCGGTGCGTCTTCCTCTGCTTTTTTCGTCCCGGAAAACGCAATCGCAAGTCCTTTGGCGGCTGCTTTTTCCCGATAACTTTCCATACCGTCTACGACCAGTTCTGTCAGCGGCTGCCGGATTGGATGCAACACAAAAACGCCTGTCTCAAGCCTTGAAAGTTTAACAAGCGCATCCATTAAAAACTGTAATTTTTCACTCTGCTGCCGCAGCTTTTTTACGGAATCCTGTGCTGCTTCCCCCAGCGGTTCTTCCTCCAGCAGTTCCGTATACAATAAAATATTTGAAAGCGGCGTCCGCGTCTGATGGGAAATATCTGCAATCAGTTCCTTGATTTTTTCCCTCTCCACGTCTATGCTTCGCACCGAAAGTTCCGATGCCGCCAGATACTGCGCCAGACGGTTTTCCAGCGATGACTGCCGCGACTCATCAAATGTGGTCTCGGAAAAGGTGCCGTTTATCGCCGCCTCGAGCATATCGGAAAGTCCATCCATCACCTGTTTCTGCCGGTGTCTGAAGAAAAGTGCTGCTGCAAGCACACTCCCTGCCGCAAGCAATATAATTACAAAATATCCGATCATACTTCCCATACATATCCGATCCCATACACGGTCCGGATCTGCTCCTTTGCCTGTAATTTATCCCGCAGCCGCTTGATGGCAACCGAAAGCGCGTTTTCATCCACGTACACCGCGCCATCGGTCCAGATGCGATCCATCAAAGTTTCCCGCGGCACGGTCATCCCCGCATGCTGCACAAGAAGTGCCAGAAGTTTCTGCTCGGTTTTACTTAACTCCACTTCCTGTCCGCTTACGGTAAAACGCATATTTGTAAAATCAAACTTCCAGATACTGCCCTCCCAGATCTGTGTGTTTTTTGCGCTTTCTTTCTGCATCTGCACCGTCCGGTTCCGAAGCTGGGTGTTTACCCGCGCCCGGAGTACCGCCAGACTGAACGGCTTTGTGATGTAATCATTTGCTCCCTGCTCCAGTCCGCTTACAATATCCATTTCCAGATCGTTTGCCGTAAGTAAGATCACCGGAAGATCCAAGGTTCTGCGGATCTCCTGCAGCAGATCAAAACCGCTCCCGTCCGGCAGATTCACATCGAGAATCAGCAGATCTGTCTGGTTCTGGTGCAGATGCTGTCTGGTCTCCTGTATGTTTTTACAGCATAGCACCTGCCGGTTTTTCTCCTGTAATGCGCGCTGCAGTCCCTGTGCGAGTGCCATATCGTCTTCCGTGATCAGAAGATGCATGATTTTTTCTTCCATTGGTTTCTTCCTGTTCTGTTCATGTTGCGATTTTTGTTCTTTCAACAGTATATAACAGAGCGCACGGACTGTCAGCCTTTTTCTTATTACTATTTACCCCCACTTAAAAATCTGTGAAAAAAGGACTATAATCGCAACCGTGTGCAATGCATACAAAATCTATGGGAAAAGAGTATATTTCATTATGGAACAAAAGAAAAAAATTTTACGCGGTGAGGCAGCCCTTGTCCTTGCCGTGATCATCAACAGTCTCGGCGTGCTTCTCATGCTGCAGTCCGGCTCCGGAATCTCCGCGATTTCGAGTGTCCCTTATGCCTTTCAGCAGGTACTCCCGAGGCTGACACTTGGCACATGGACTCAGCCCCCCTATTTTGTTATTTTTGATCCACCAAATACTTTCGACATTGGTATTTGATCCAGCATCTCATCTATCGCACTCACTTCATCGTGTGTCAATTTTATTTCAGATGCTTTCATATTTTCTTCCAGTCTGCGAACCTTTCTGGTTCCCGGAATTGGCACGATATATGGCTTCTTTGCACTCATCCATGCAAGTGAAATCTGTGCCGGAGTCGCATTCTTATCTTCTGCAAGCTGCTTGATCCAGATCATAAATTTTTCATTTTCCTTTAAGCCCGTTTCCGTAAACTGTGGCATTGCACTTCTGTAATCCCCGGGTTTTTCAAATTCTGCGTGCGAATGGTATGCCGTTGTCAAAAGACCATTTGCAAGTGGAGAAAATGCCACAAAACCAATATTTAGTTTTTCCAGTACCGGGAATAATTTTTCGTAATCTCTGTACATCATGGAATACCGGTTCTGAATTGCAGTAATCGGACATACCTTATGTGCACGGCGAATCGTCTTTTCATCCGCCTCTGAAAGTCCCCAGTGTGTAATCTTTCCCTGCTCCATTAATTCTTTCATGGCACCTGCGGTCTCTTCAATCGGCACGGTTGGATCAATACGATGAATATAATATAAGTCCAGATAATCTGTCTTAAGCCGCAGTAAGGAACCATCTATGGATGCTTTGATTGTCTCCGGTCTTCCATCCGGAATCAATGGTTTATTTACGGTTGCAGCGGTTTCATCAAAACGGATACCGCACTTTGATGCCAATACAATTTTATCTCTATATGGCTTTAATACTTCTCCAAGCAGTTTTTCGTTGTGATGTGGATCATCGGCTGTTCCATATATTTCTGCGGTATCGAAAAATGTACAGCCACAGTCTAATGCTTTTTCTATCAGTTGTTCCGCTTCTTTCTGTGTAGAAACAGTTCCGTATGCATGGCTCATTCCCATACATCCCAAACCGATTGCTGATACTTCCAGATTTTTTCCTAAAATTCTTTTTTCCATTTTTTCTATTTTTCCTTCAGATAAAATTAGTGTTTGCTATGTAAATCTTATACTCCCACCTTTATAATATAAGTATAAGAAAAAGAGACCTCCATAAGAAGTCTCTTGCATCTTCCATCCCCATAAGCTTTGCCATCTCAACAAAACGGTCATCGCAAACATGCTTATCAATAAAGAAGCTGCAATATGCTTTTGTGATAAGACCGGCTCCATGTAGCAGATTCTCATGATAAGCCGAAAGTGCATGCTCGAGTGGATGTGCACTGGTGCATGTACCTACCGTCATCTGGATACCTGAAAGATAACTTCCGAATGCTACACAGCTCATGGCTTCGATATTTTCCGGCTCACGAATTGATGTCACAAGATTACGTCCTACATTTTTAATGGCTTCTGCAGCAACCATCTTGCTGAATTCGTTCCTATAATTTTCCTGCTCCGAATAATGCGTTTGTTGGTACTGAAAAATTGAAACTCATAATATTCCCCCCTTATCTTTCCATCAGAACTTTTGCTTCCTGCTCATCTGTTGCCATTCCACCGTATTCCATACCGTAGAGTCCGGCAAAACGCTTCATTGTATACTCTCCTGCTTCCAGCATCCACTTTTCAGGCGCTGCTCCCTGAAACAGAAAATACAGTGTTCTCCCCGACAGCTCTCCCTGCTCCACTTTTCCATAAAAACGATCCAGAACATTTCTTACGGCTCCGCAGATATTATGCCAGTATAACGGTGAACCGACTACCACAACATCTGCCTCTTTCATTTTTTTAATTACAGTATCTAATTCATCATCTGCAAAAGACTGTCCATAACTGTAAATTTTGTAATCCGTCAGGTTTAAGGTTTCATACTCCCGGTTTCCAATCAATGCTTTCGCAAGTGATGCCGTGTTCCCGTTTTTGTTTGGACTTCCATTAATAAATAAAATTTTCATTTGTTCCTTTTTCCTCTCTTTCTCAGAAATTTACTCACATAATAAGTGATAAAGACAATAAATGCCATTACCGCCATATAATCAAATACAAAAAACAGCACATTTTCTGTGTAATCATAAAACACAAAATGCATTTTCATCAATAAATACGCGCCGATTTGTCTTTTATGCCCTGCATATACACCGTATCCTGCCAGTAAAATTGCGATGGCTCTTGCGATCCATGTCCGTTTGGCAGATGGATACAAAAAAAGTTTTCCCGTCATGTTTACAACCATATTCCAGTGCAACCCAAGATGAGCCGATATTACAAGCATGCCGAAGTATGCACAAAACATATGTACCTGTCGTGCCGCCATAGAGCTTCCGGCAATCCGGACTGCGCGAAAAATATGGTTGGACAGCAGGACTCCGCTTACCATGGATCCAAGCATGAGAACAAGCATGACAAACACAATCAGCGTCTGCACGATCCGAAATGGTGTGTACTTTCCTTTTGTAACTGCAGCCATCCATTTTCTGTTCAGGACATGGTGTGTGACAAACAGTACAAACATTACAATGCCCAGCCATTCATGCAGCGTTTCCCCGAGCAGACTGTAGGGCATGAGAAACAGCAGACATACCGTCATGCAGACATCTATGATTATTTTCAGGATAAATTTTCGGTTCATTTCTGATCTCCCATATTTTCTTCCCAGAAGGTCAGAGCATGATCGATCCAGCCCTCTGCCACTGTGCCTTCACCGAGTCCAAACCCATGCGAAAGTCCTTTGAATACTTCTATAAGTGTAAAGGCATTGTATCCTTTTTTTGACAGTTCCAGTGCCTGTGGGAAGCTGTCATGAATCCCTGCCACATACACAAATCCGCCTCCGGCATTTACAATCGCTGTCTTTGCTCCAGCATCCCCTCGAAAAAAGAACAATCCGGTATCTTTCTTCTCCGGATCCGCTTTCTTTTCCGCGTCACTGTATATATCATAAAAAATCTGTTCTCCGCTTTGCGCCCGTTCTTTCATCGTATCTAAAAGTTCAACGGTTTTGTCTGTATTGATCTTGCTGTACCACGGAAGGATTTCACGGACATCTTTCAGTTTTAAATTGTCAGGAATCTCGAAATCTACCGGAAACAATAACCTTCCGTAATCTCCAAATGCCGGATCACGAATCACATCCGTTATTTTTGTATCTGCATCAAATGCACTCTCTGTAAACTGGTTTATCTGGATATTTTCTGTTTTCATTTGTGCTCCCTTATCCATTCTGCCACAGGCAGTCATCAATACGACCGCACATGCACAAAGAAATATGGGTTTTACAAGCCTCATATCTACTCCTTTATCGAATAAAATTTGTAAAAACAAAATCCGGTGTCTGAGGCATTTTTAATCCCATTTTCATTGCTACATTTTTACAGTTCAGGAGAAAAGCCATGTTGTTTCCAAGAACACGCATCACCTGCATACCTTCAAGATCCTGCTTTACTTCCCCGGGATTTGTTCCATGAACCATGTTCCAGTATCTGGATGTAACAATTGGCATCTCCATCAGTCCGAAATATTTATTTACCTGATCCCATGTTGCAGTTGTACCTGCACGTCTTGCGGAGATCACCACTGCAGCCGGTTTTAAACGAAACCGGTTCCCACTGCCATTTAAATCCGCATAAAATGCCCGGTCCATAAATGAAGTGATCGCACCTCCTGCACCGCCCCAGTGTACGGGTGTTCCAAACACAAAACCATCATAATCTCCCGCGATTGCGAGAAATTCATTTACGGTATCCTCAAACACACACCTGTTATTTTGCCTGCATTTTTTACATGCGATACATCCGGATAATGCCTTGTTTCCAATCCAGAAAATATCCGTATCCACACCGTTTTCATTGAGTGCTTTTGATACTTCGCACAGTGCCGTATAAGTACATCCCTGCCTGTGCGGACTTCCATTTACCAATAATACTTTCATACTCTTTTCTCCCTTACAAACAGGAAGCCCTCTGTATGAGGGCTGTCTGTTTTCCTGTTATTATTTGTTTAATACCTTCTGATTGATATAATTTTCAATCCTTGTACTGTTTGTTGTAAACAGGCCATCATCTACCGTTGCACCTTTTGCATTGCTCTTTACAAATGCAACAGACTCCCGGAACTGTGATGTATCCATGGATGCCGACTGGGAAACCGGATAAATGGTTTTTGCGGTAAAATCATAGGCCTGTAAAAAGGTTCCGACTGTCATTGGGGCAGTATGCCACCAGATAGGATAACAGAGAACAATTTTATCGTACTGTGCAATTGATTTTAAAGGATTTTTGATCGCAGGTCTTGCGTTGTTCTGTGCTTCTTCCTGTGCCTCTCCGTATGCCAGTGTTGTATAATCATTGCTGTACGGAGTCTTTCTTTCGATCCGGAATGAATCTGCACCTGTCTGTGCAATAATATTTTTTGCGATCCGTTCGCTCGTTCCGCTCCATGAGAAATAAGCAACCAGTATTTTACTGCCTGTGGTTGTGTTGGCAGTATTGGTACTTCCTGCTTTCTTTTTCACAGTGACTTTGCATGTTAATTTTTTACCGGAAACATTCGCGGTAACCGTTGCTTTTCCCTGCTTTTTTGCCTTGACTGTTCCGTTTTTGCTGACCGAAACAATCTTTTTATTGGAAGAACTCCATATCACTTTTTTTGCATTGCTCACACTTAATTTACGGCTCTGTCCTACCGTAAGCGTGATGCTTGTATGATTCAGCTTTACATTTTTTGTTGCTGCCTGTGTCTCGGAAATTCCACCAAACAACTGTCCTGCAAGCAGCAGAAATGCCAATGTAATCCCGACAATTCGTTTTAATTTCGCGTTCATATTATTTCCTCCTGTTAATGTTCAAATAACCAGCCCATGATCTGTTCGTCCCTGCAGAAAAGGTATCCGCCACCATGCTGATAAGTCACTGGCGTTCCTGCAAAATAATCGCTGCCCTTTACATCAAGTACCAGAAGCTTATCAATCTGTTTTTTTGACAATCCCTGTGCCCGGTACAGTTCATAAAGTTTCTGGTATGCACTTTTAAAAGGCCTTGAACCGTAATATTCATCATTTTCTCCAATGACGAAATATACTGGAGTTTTTGCATTTACAACCGGCTGATACGCACCGTCCCACTGGGAACTGCACATCAGTGCTGCCACAAAAAGCTCCGGCTTTTTTCCAAGCACGAGTGAAAGTGTTTCTCCTCCGCCGGAATACCCATTGATATAAACTTTCTTTTTATCAATGTTGTAATGGTCCAGAAGATATTCCGTCAGATCAATGGTCTGATTTGCCGAAGTCTCCCCCCAGTCGCTTAACTGCGGTGCAACAATGATCATTTGGGAATTGTATTTTTGTGCTTCAAATCCAAAATCTTCGGTCTTTATATTTTCTGCCACGCCCTGAAAATACAGTCCCTGATATCCCGGAAGTGTGACATACAGTGCATATTTTTTTGTTCCGTCATAGGATTTTGGAACATACACATTATAATGAATATCCCCATTCTTTTTTGAATGATAGATATTATCCACAAGAAATCCCCTGTAAGTGCCTGTCCCTGCACGGACTTCCGTCATTTCCGGCAATTTCTTCTGTTTATCCTTTTTTGTTTTTTTCTTTGGTGTTGACTTCTTTTGTGTATTCTTTTTTTGTGTATTATTCGTTTTTTGCGTAATCGTTTTCTTTGTAGTCGTATTCTGTTTCGCGCTTACGGATGCACCGTAGGAGGTAACAAGAATACCAAACAGAAGTAACGCCAAGACACTGATCCCGAGTTTTCGTTTCATTCTATTTCATTCCTTATAATCCCAGTGACTCTACCCATGCGTTTACATCCGATGCGGATGCTCCGGAAGAAAAACGTTGTCCTTCCTGCCAGTCTCCTGTTCCTCCCATTTTTTCAAGCAGATTGCCGCTGTCACCAATACCGGAAGAAGCAGATGTACAGAATGGAATTACGGTCTTTCCGGAAAAATCATTATCGGTTACAAAATGATCGACCGGCCATGCTGCAATGCCCCACCAGATCGGATAGCCGATCAGTACAGTATCATAGGAATCCCAGTTTTCCGGTGTTGTGCTTGTCAGTTCAACATCCCGCAGGCTTTCATCCACATGTTCTTTTGATACACGGCTGTCATCATTGGTCCAGTCTAAATCATCATCGGAATATGGATCTTTTGGAGTGATCTCAAACAGATCCGCCCCTGTCGTTTCTGCAATGGTTTCTGCCACAGCTTTTGTGCTTCCGGTTGCAGAATAATATGCCACAAGGATTTTTCCATTCCCGGTTTCAACATCATTAGTCTGGACAGAATCGTCCTGTGATTCCTGTACCTCTGCTTTGTTTTTATTTGCAGCCGCATTATTATTGGTTGATGTGGTATCACTTGCACATCCTGCCAGTGTCCCTATCAGCATAACTGCCGACAGCGCCATACCAATCCATTTTTTTGCTTTCATACGGTACCTCCATTTTTACCAGTTTTTCTTTTCCTTGGAACTGTCATAATTTTTCTTGCGTTCTTCTACCATTTGGACAAACCATTCTACCATCTTCGGGTCCTGATGGGAGAAAAAGGAACTTTCTTTCCTGTCAAGCTGTGCGATTTCCTGCATATCCTCTTCAGAGAGTACAAAATCAAATACATCAAAATTCTCTTTCATCCGCACAAAATGTGTAGACTTCGGAATGACCACAATGCCTCTTTGGATATGCCAGCGCAACATGATCTGTGCCGGTGTTTTTTTGTATTTTTCTGCAAGTTTTACAATCACCGAATTGTCAAATGTGCCTCCTCTTCCCTCTCCGAACGGTGCCCATGCTTCAAGCTGAATATCATATTTTTCTGCCCATTCTTTTAAATTTTCCTGCTGGTTATAAATATGTGTCTCCACCTGATTTACCATCGGTTTGATACGGTTAAAGGACGCAAAATCGACCATACGGTCCACATAGAAATTGGAAATTCCAATTGCACGGATTTTTCCTGCCTCATACATTTCTTCAAGCGCACGGTATGCTCCATACGCATCTGCAAATGGCTGATGAAGAAGCACCAGATCCAGATAATCCGTCTTTAATTTACGCATGGATTCTTCCACAGATTTCTTTGCCTCTTCGTATCCGTAATGCTCCACCCACACTTTTGTTGTCAAAAAGATTTCTTCTCTCAGAATGCCGGACTTTTGAATGGCATTTCCTACTTCTTCCTCGTTAAAATAACTCTGTGCGGTATCAATGGAACGATAACCTGCTTTTAATGCATCCAGTACACACCGCTCACATTCTTCCTTTGTTACCTGATACACGCCGTATCCAAGAATCGGCATTTTTACACCATTATTTAATGTTACATACTCCATTCTGTCGTTCCTCCTGTCTTTTTGATTTCTTTTTTACGTTTCAATCGTATTATAAATGGCTTTCTCTCTTTACAGAAGTCTCTGTTTGTTATGCAGTTTAAACCTTTGGGTTAATAAAAAACAAGACCTCTTGAGAAGTCCTGTTTTAGCTGTCATATGTTATTCTATTTTTTAATTTTCCGGATCGCACCAAGCAGCCGTTTCACCTTCTCCGAAGGTTCTTTTGCATACAAAAGCCCAAACGGAATCGCGTAATCCCAGTCCACCGGAAGAATTTTGATCAGCGGATGCACACTCTCCCAGTTTTTGATCGCAAGAAGTACTTCATTGTTGTTTTCACACCGGTTAAACGCCTCCACATTATAGAGTTCAAAATCAATAATGTGAATATCCGGATAATGTTCCTGTATGTCGTCACGCAGCTGGTCTCCGTACTGGCTCCATCCTCTCTGCATCAGCATGAGGTTTTCCCCTTCCAGATCGCGGAATGTAATTTTTTTCTTTTTTGCCAGCCGGTGATGAATGGATACCGCCGCACAAAACGGTTCTTTTGAAATCTCGATTCCATTGCAGCCACGGAGTTTTAACAGGGAATCGTCAAAAATTCCCGCCACGACATCAATATTCTGCCCTAAATTGGCAAGAATCTCCCTTGCATTTTCCACGGTATTTTCGAACGGAACAAGCTGGAATTTCATGTCCGGATACAGCTTCTGGATCTTTGGCCACAAATCCACAAATACCTGAGGCGGAGTCATCGGGGAAATACCAACGCGAATGACCTCCTGTGCATTCTCCATTGCATCTTTTGCCCGTTTTACGGAATCCTTACAATATCCGATAATATAAGTCGCATCCTGATACAGCGACTGCCCTGCTTTTGTCACCACCAGTCCCCGGTGTGTCCTGTGAAAAAGCTGCAGGTTGAGATTTGCCTCAAGCGCATTGATCTGCTTGATCACCGCAGGCGGGGATATAAACAACTGCTCCGCGGCTTTGCTGAAACTTCCCGCTTCCACGACACACAAAAAAGTCTCCAGTTGTGGGTTATACATCATCTGAGATACGCCTCCTTTTGAAGAATTGTATCATAAATATCACAGATTTCAATCGGGTAGGAGGTAAATAATTATTTTATTTACCGTCCTCCCACACCACCGTACGTCAGCCTGTCTAACGATTAAGAAAAATGTTATAATAAAACTACCAAATACAGTATCGTAGGGGGATTCGTTATGGCATATATTGTTGGCGCAGATAGATATCAAACAAGAATGGTAACCACTTCATTAGATGACTTAATAAGTAAGGATAATTCTGTCCGAGTAATAGATTCTTATGTAGAATCCTTAAATTTAGAAAATCTAGGTTTTATAGAGTATAGTGGTAGGAATCGAGGACAATCACCTTATCGCCGATCTGATTTATTAAAACTTCATATCTATGGCTATTTAAATAAGATTCGTTCTAGCAGAGCATTGGAAACAGAAGCAAAACGCAACCTGGAATTAATGTGGCTTATAAACTGCATAACACCTGATCATGGTACTATTGCAGGTTTTGTTCAGAAGAATAAGGCTGCGTTTCACAATACATTACGAAATCTTACCCTTATTCTCAAAGGTTGGGGGCTCATTGATGGAGAACTGATTGTTATTGATGGAACTAAGATCCGTGCTCAAAACAGCAAGCATAATTGTATTACGCAAAGCGGTTTAGATAAAAAAATCGAATATGCGGAAGCTCAGATAAATGCATATCTTATGGCAATTGTTAAAGATGAAGCGCTGGCAGATGACCTTACAGATAAACTAAAAACATATCAAGAGCTAAAAGCACAGTATCTTACACAAAAACAGGAATTAAAAGATGAAGGACTGGAACAAAAGAGTTTGACAGATCCTGATTCAAGAAGGATGAAAAATAACGGTTCATTGGATATCTGCTACAATGTACAGTCTGTTGTAGATGCAAAGAATCATTTTGTTGTAGATATTTCGACGACTAATGATATAAATGACCAAAACCAGCTTTACACTATGGCACAAAAAGCATCCGAACTTTTAGAAAAAGAGTCTTCTACAGTTCTGGCAGATACAGGTTATTATAACGGAACGGAGATAAAAAACTGTGTCGATGCCGGAATGAATGTCTTTATAAAAAAAGCTAAAGCGAATAATGCTACAAAGGATAATGAATTTCGCAAAGAAAAGTTTATATATAATGGTGAAACTGATGAATATACATGCCCGGCAGGAGATAGATTACGATTTTTTGAAAATACTTCGAAGAATGGTATGAAGTATCGCAAATATAAGTGTACAGACTGCAATTCATGCAAATATAAAAAAGACTGCACTACTTCTTCATCTGGAAGAACGATACAGCGTTGGGTACATGAAGATGTTCTTGAAACTGTGTATAATGAAACACTAAATAATAACGAGGTTTATAAACAGAGAAGATGTATCGTGGAGCATCCATTTGGGACTATAAAAAGAAGTCTCGGATATAGTTTCTTTCTTCGACGCAGACAAGAGAATGTTGACGCAGAAGCTGCATCTATGTTTATCGCTTATAACTTTAAGCGATTATTAAGCATGTTTTCAACAGAAGAATTAGTAACGAAGTTTGAAGAAAGTGTGAAGTAGCAGGGAGAGGAACATATGTAATTCATGTGAAAAACAAAGATAAAAATGGTATTAAAAAATCGAAGATAAAAATACCGTACATCAGACTGAATTTTCGAATCGTTAGACAGGCTGACGTACGGTTCCGTGCCTCCTAAAGTTCAGCCCTTCGCCAGTGTTTGCAACCACTGGTTTACTATGGCTTCTGCTGACTTCTCGCCATTCGTTGTTACTGACGGATTTCATACTCTGTTTCCATCCGCTGACGAGACCTTCCTTGGTACCACACGTCACTTATCTCGATACGATCACGCTTCAGGGAGTTGCAGACCATTTTGGCTTTTCCCTCTCCTACTGCTCCCGCCTGATCAAATCGAGCACCGGGCAGAGTTTCAATGCGTGGAAACGTCTGCTACGCATACAAAAAGCCGAGCATATGCTGCGCAACACCACCAAATCGGTTGCCGCCATCAGCGATACGCTCGGCTATGAAAATCCGGAGACCTTTATCCGCGCCTTCAAAAAAGAATTACACACCACTCCGGCGAAGTACCGGAGCCGCTACCGTGACACGCAGACTTAACCCTTTCCCATATGAAACCGATTTCTTAATTATGATTTTATGCCGGATGAATTTACATATAGGCATCTTCAAACTGGTCTACCGGAATCGGCTTTGAAAAATAATACCCCTGATATATTCCGCATCCCATCTTGGTAAGCTTATCAATTTGTTCCTTTGTTTCAACACCCTCCGTGATAACGGAAAGACCAAGTGTTTTGGTGAGTGAAATGATCGTATTTATAATGGACATACTTCTCTCTATGCGTTCCGGCCGGGTTGTCCTTAAAAAACCCATATCTATTTTCAGCACATCCACGTCCATATCCTTTAGCGTATTAAATGAAGAATAGCCGCTTCCGAAATCATCTATTTCCACCTGAAAGCCGGATTTTCTGAACCGTTCAATCATTTCAAGTTCCCCTGCGGTTCCGGTCATAATTGCGGTTTCCGTAATTTCCAGTTTCAGCGTGGAAGGAATGATTTTATAGGTTTCAACAAGACTGGTAATTGTTTCATATACATCCATATAGTAAAAGTCCTTGGTCGAAATATTTACGGATATATACAGATCGTCCCGCCCGTCTTTCTGCCATTGTGCAAGTTTTTGTACGGCAAGTTCCCACACAAACCGGTCAAGCCGGTAAATCAGACCTGTTTTTTCAAAAACTTCAATAAAATCCCCCGGAAAAATCAGACCGCGTTTCGGATGCTGCCATCGGACAAGAGCCTCTGCCCCCAGTAATTTTCCTTCCGATGTCACCTGTGGCTGTAAATACATGCAGAACTGTTTTTCGGCAAGTGCTTTATCAAAATCCCCCACCAGCTGCTTTTCGGCAACGGTATCATGAAATATCGTGTCGCTATAGTATGCAATTGATTTATCATAGTTTTCCCCCAGTGTCTTTATTGCAAGATTGGCTTTATCACACATAATAGATACATCTTCATTCCGGTCTGTGATTTCATAAACACCGACATAAATATGAAGATGATACAGGTCATTGTTAAATGCATGCCCCATGGTCTGTATCGCATCCATAAAATCCTGCTCTTTAAATTCTTCTTTTGGGATGCATATTGCAAATTTGTCACCACCGGTGCGTCCATAGACACTCCCTTCCCCACATTGTGCTTTAAGAAGATCTGCCTCCATTTTAAGGACTTCGTTTCCTTTTTCAAGACCAAAGAGATCATTGACCAGTTTAAAATCCTTGATATTGGAACAGATCAGCAGCCACTCTTTATCCGGATTCTCATTTAAAATTTCCGATGTTTTTTTGGCAAAATAATTCTTATTATACAATCCGGTAAGCGTATCATGTGTTGCAAGGTATTTTTCTTTCTCAAACGCAATATGTTTCTCCGTATTATCAATCAGATTCAGGAAAAAACCTATATATTCATTCTTTTTATCAAACAGTTTTCTGTATTCGATATCGAAATAATACGTTTTGTTGTCAATAATGGTTTGACCACTCCATTCAAGGGAGGCCGAATTGTTGGTGTCATGTTCTTTTATCCAGCCCTGTACATCCTCCGAGATCCCGGAAAGGGAATCCAGTGAACTGTTAAATATTTTCAATGCACGCTCATTAGCATACACACATTCGTTATTTATATCAAAACATATCACAGCGTTATTCATTTCATTTACAACGATGGACAGTGTTTTATCTACAAGTTCACGCGAAGAACGGTACAGCGTCAGGTAACAGATCAGTATTGCTGCGCATACAAAAAAAGGAAGCGACACATCAATCGGAAATTCTGAAATTCCACATATAAATTTTGATACCGTGATCACACATATTAACACAAGTATCGGCAAATATTTCTTACGGTAAAAATCCGGTATCTGTATAATTTTGATGATAAACGATGCAATAATACAAACTACCAGACCATATGCAAACACATAGTGAAAGTAAAAAATAATGGATTTGTCGGCTACATGATACATATCAAAATTCGGGAATCGCACGGTTTCTATCGTAAATACGTTATGAAAAATTATATTTAAAAACAGTAAAATTCCATCCAGATATGCAATTATGAAACACCCCTTTTTAAACGGTGAAACCTCGTGAAAAACACGTGTATACTGCTGGGAATACTGCAATACATATATCAGCATCAGATCAAAGGAAAACCGATAAAGTGCTTCCATTATATAAGAAAATGTTTCATTTCCTGAAAAAGCAGACAAACCATTGCTAAGGATCGTAACAATTGCAAAAATGAGGCATTTCACAATGGAAGATGCCACATCACTTTTTATTTTTCTGGAATATTTGATACAAATAAGAATTGGTACTATCATCAGGCATAATAAGATCATATAAAGTTTATCCATGAAGACGTTAAACCTCCATTTAATAATAATTTTTATAACACTCCTGTTTTAGGGTAACTCCCTTATTATTTATAATAACCTAATTTCACCAGATTGTCTAATATAATTCCATTTTCCCTATCCTGAAATATGGTAAAAAAGGACGATATGATTTCTCATATCGTCCCTTATCGCCCTCTGTATGGTTTTAGAAATCAGTTAATGTAGCAGCTCTCTTCTCTAAGAAAGCGCCCATTCCCTCTTTCTTGTCGTGTGTATCATTGACAACACCAAACAGGTTTGCTTCCATCTCAACGGCATTCTTGATGTCCATGTCATAACCATTGTTGATTGCAGCCTTTGCAACAGATACGGCATAGCTTCCCTTAGAAATAATCTTTGCTGCCATAGCCTTTGCAGTTGGCATAAGCTCTTCTTTTGCAACTACCTTATTTACAAGACCGATGCGGTATGCTTCGTTTGCATCTACGTTGTCGCAGGTGAAGATCATTTCTTTTGCACGTCCCATGCCTACCAGACGGGCAAGTCTTTGTGTACCACCGAATCCAGGAATGATTCCAAGACCACACTCTGGCTGTCCGAAGATTGCATTCTCACTTGCGATACGGATATCACATGCCATAGAGATCTCACATCCTCCGCCTAATGCAAATCCGTTGACTGCAGCGATCGTAACCTGACGCATGTTCATCAGTTTGAAAAATGGCTCAGAAGCCTTGATTCCGAATGCACGTGCTTCCGGAGCTGTGAAGTTTACCATCTCAGCAATGTCTGCACCAGCTACGAATGACTTGAACTCGTTGCCCTTCTTGTCCGGACCACCGGTTAAGATGACAGCTTTAATATCATCGTTTGCTTCGATCTCGCTTAAGCATACGTTTAACTCATCCAGAGTCTCACTGTTTAATGCATTTAATGCTGCTGGTCTGGAGATTGCTAATACAGCGATTCCGTCAGCTACTTCCAGAGTTAAATTCTTGAACTCACTCATTGTATAAATCCTCCTAATCCTAAATGTCTTTCGTAACGGTATATGCACCTTCTGTCACGAATTATCGACAGTTTCATATGGGATAATCGTAACACTTTGTCAAAAATTTGTCAATCCTATAAGTGCCTGTAAACGCAGAAAAACAGCCGGATTTCCGACTGCCTTTCCTCTGTGCTATGCAACTCTGTGCTGCATACGATTTTTCAAAAACAAATAATCAATACCATCCACCACCTGTTTATTGACCAGCACAATATTCTCAATGTCTTTTGCAGTATCAATCTTACTGCTTAAATACTTATCATGCATCTTCTGAATATAATCAAACAGTGCCTCCTGGCTGGCAAACTGCCGATGCCCGCATTCATTCAATGCCTTCGGTGCCTCCGTCTTTAAAAAAGCGCGGAGTTCATGTTTGAGATGTTCTTCATAAGCACAGTGTTCTTTAAATCCTCCCGGGTAAATCTTATTGTGCGGAAAGGTAAAATAATCTGCTACATAATGCGTAATCTCCCCCAGATTCATGTAATACATCCGCTTCCGTTTTGGAAAACGGTTCTCTTTTCCATGAATCAATGCATCTATATCCTTCCTGAGTTTTGGAAATGTACCGGTAATCTCGTGCCGTTTATAGATAAAAGATGGCTTACAATCCGGCAGGACACTTCCAATATAAAACGACAGCCAGTGTTTTTTCAGCCCTTCGTCCTCTGTGTTTGCTACAATATAACGTGCCAGTGAAATATGTGACTTCTTTCTCATGTTTTCCGTCCATCCTTTCTGAAATGGCTTTTGTGCTGTAACAATTTCCCTGTCATCATCATATATCCAGGGCTTCAAAAAAACAAGAGAAATTTTGGTAAATATCACTGGAAATTTTTGAAAAAACAGCCCGCTACTTCTCGTTCATCTGTTTCATATAAGTAATAAACGCCTCCAGTTCCAGCGGTTTTGCATACAGGTATCCCTGATAGCAATGACAGCCCAGCGTATCCAGAAGATCTCTCTGCTCCCTGTTTTCCACAAACTCTGCAATTACCTTTACCCCAAGTTCCTGTCCCAGTTCGATAATCGAACGCACAATTTTCTGATTCGTATGGCTTTTCAAAAGTGGGCGGGTCAGTGAACCGTCCAGCTTGACCACATCAAAATACTCTGACTGCAGGTACAGCAGGGAAGTATGTCCCATGCCGAAATCATCAATCAAAAGCTTATGCCCCTGCTTTTTGAGTTCTTCAAGTTTCCGGACAACCATATCCGTCTGCAGAAGGATATCCTGTTCTGTAATTTCAATCCAGAGCATGTGGGCATCTATCCCTTTTTGTTCCATTGTCTGCCGGATATATCCCTCAATGTCCCACAACAGGGAGTGCGCGGTAATGTTTACGGAAATTTTAAAATCCGAATCATATTGTGCACGCGTCTGCACAATCCCATCCGTAACCTGATCAATGATAAACCGTTCCAGTTCCGGCAATACCTTTCCCGCCTCTGCAAGATAAATAATAAGTGGTGGATATATCATACCATATACCGGATGGTTCCAGCGCAGCAATGCCTCAGCACCAATACAGGTACCATCGCTGTATACCTGTGGCTGATAAAGCATATACAGTTCTTTATTCTTGATCGCATGCTTTAAATCAAGCAGGAGCATACGGGAAATCATTCCGATATGGTCTCCGCGCGTCAAAAACACCGGCTGGTCAATCTGTTCTTCCTTTTCCTGTAATTCGTGTATCAGAACCTGAACATGATGCTTGGCTTTATATACCTCCATCCTCTGATTCATCTTCAGGAACGGAAGGTAAAACAATATCCCTGCCAGAATTCCCACTGCCTGCACGGCAATTCCCTTCCATGAACCGCTGGCAAGATAGCCACCGATACCAACCGGTGCCGACCATACCACCTCATGAGTAAGAACCGGCAGAAAACCGCATACTGTTGCCGCATATGCCAGGCAATAGCACACCACCGGTGTCAGGACAAACGGAACCAGCAGAATCGGATTTAATATGATCGGAATACCAAATGTAAGCATTTCATTTAAATTAAAGACTACCGTAAATGATGCCAGCCCTGCCAGCCTTCCGGTACGTTCTTTGCGGAAGAACAAAAGCAATGCGATTAGGACACTGACCGTTGTGCCGCAGCCCCCCATTGCCACATACACATCGTAAAATGCCTTTGAAAAAACAACATTTCCTGTGACACCAAAATTATGGACTGCCACTGCCTCCAGAATATGGCTTCCATGCAAACCGAAAAACCACATCAGATTTACCGCGAACGTATAGAGCAGTCCGGAAAGGAAATTACTGTAATCTGCAATATTCTGAAATGCTGCATAGAAAATATGGTTAAACCACTGATAACATCCATAGATTCCGGTAATTCTGCCAATAAGCAGATTCAAGCCTCCCGAACCAGCTGCAACAATACCGAGTGGAATCAGTGTACGGATTGCCGAGACACAGCCTCCCCCCATCCCCGCGGTATACTGTTCCAGCATCAGTTTATGGCATCTGCGCAGCTTTGAAAATGCCATGCAGGACAAATAACCGATAAACATTGCCGCAAAACATCCAGTCGTTCCCAGTCCTGCCACATCAAAATCTTCTGTTCCCAGATTCAGCTGTGCACTGAATGCGGCAAGTGCCACAACCACATACATAACGACATTTTCCAGCGATTCATTTTTCTCCATTGCATAACTGTACGCAATGGTAATTACCAATGCTACAGAAAAAATACCGTATGTTCCCTCATAAACCATTGTAAGGAAATCATAAAACCATCTCCCACCCCCCTGCGTCAGAAACGTCTGGTACGGGGCGACTGGAAAATCACGGACAGCACAGGCAATCCCCCCAGTCAAAACAAGTGGGATTATCATTCCCAATGCACATCGGACGACATGCGAAAAAAAGCTGTTCTCACATTTCAGCATTCCTCTTTTTAATACTTCTTTCATACCCTCTCCTACCCCAATTGATTCTTCTTGTTTTTTCTTTTATTATCGCTCACTTTCTGATGAAAAGCAACGGAAATGTACAATTTCAACAAAAAAGCACCGTATGAAAAGACTTTTTAGGTAATTTCATACGGTGCTTTTTTATCATTTTCAATTATTGATTGTCTGATTCTCCCAGCGACTGTAATCCTTTCAACAGCTCCCCGGCATCAATATCACTGAGTTTATTCAGGGCTTTTTCGAATTTCCCCACACCATCACTGCCTTCTGCACAGCCATGCCCACAGGTCATGCAATTATGGGTACATTCTTCCTCCATCTTATTTATATCTCCCATAGGACTGCCTCCTATTCATGTTTTGGAACGATTTTCTCAATTCCTCCCATATATGGCTGTAATGCCTTTGGAATATTTACGCTTCCGTCTTCGTTCAGATTATTCTCCAGAAATGCGATCAGCATACGTGGCGGAGCAACAACGGTATTGTTTAAGGTATGTGCAAAATACTTCCTGCCATCTTTTCCCTTTATGCGGATCTTCAGACGTCTTGCCTGAGCATCTCCCAGATTGGAGCAGCTTCCTACCTCAAAGTATTTCTTCTGACGCGGAGACCATGCCTCGACATCACAGGATTTCACTTTCAGATCTGCCAGATCACCGGAACAGCACTCCAGGGTACGAACCGGAATATCCAGACTGCGGAACAGATCTACCGTATTCTTCCAGAGCTTGTCATACCATGCTTTGGATTCTTCCGGCTTACATACCACAATCATCTCCTGCTTTTCGAACTGGTGGATACGGTAAACACCACGCTCCTCAATACCATGTGCTCCCTTTTCCTTACGGAAACATGGGGAATAACTGGTCAGTGTATATGGAAGCTTCTCCTCATCGTTGATGGTATCAATGAATTTACCGATCATGGAATGTTCGGATGTACCAATCAGATAGAGATCCTCCCCCTCGATCTTGTACATCATGGCATCCATCTCGTCAAAACTCATAACACCGGTCACAACGTTGGAACGGATCATAAATGGCGGAACACAGTAAGTAAATCCGCGGTTGATCATGAAATCCCTTGCATAAGCGATTACCGAAGAATGAATTCTTGCGATATCCCCCATCAGGTAATAAAATCCGTTTCCAGCTACCTTTCCGGCAGCATCGAGATCAATTCCGTCAAAACGTTCCATAATATCCGTATGATATGGGATTTCGAAATCCGGAACATATGGATCACCGAATTTTTCGATCTCCACGTTGCAGCTGTCATCCTTTCCAATCGGTACGGATGGATCAATGATATTTGGAATTGTCATCATGATCTTTGTCACTTTTTCGGAAAGTTCCTTCTCCTGTGCCTCTAACTCAGACAAACGGGCAGCATTTGCAGCTACCTGTGCTTTGACTTCTTCTGCTTCGTCTTTCTTTCCCTGTCCCATTAAGACACCAATCTGCTTGGAAAGTTTATTACGGCTGGCACGCAGCTCATCTGCCTCAGACTGCGCAGCCCGGGCCTTTGCATCCAGTTCTATTACCTCGTCCACAAGCGGAAGCTTATGATCCTGAAATTTCTTTTTGATGTTTTCTTTTACAACATCCGGATTTTCTCTTAAAAATTTTAAATCTATCATGGTTCCTCCTAATTAATGCATCGGCTGCAGCGGATATTTATCGGTCAGTATTTTAATGATGGCTTTTGCGTTCTCAACAGCCGGCTCACCCTCTTTGATGAGCATGGCAATTGCCTCAGCTACCTGATCAAAATCGTCCTCTTTTAATCCTCTGGATGTAGCCGCCGGTGTTCCAAGACGGATTCCACTTGTCACGAATGGTTTCTGCGGATCGTTTGGAATCGTATTCTTATTGGCAGTGATATGCGCACTGTCAAGAAGTTTCTCAACAACTTTTCCGGTCAGGTCATATGGTGTCAGATCCACCAGCATCAGATGGTTATCTGTTCCTCCGGATACAATCTTGACATCACGCTTCTGTAATCCTTTGCAAAGTGCCTGTGCATTCTTTATAATCTGCTCCTGATACGTCTTAAATTCCGGCTTTAATGCCTCCTCAAAGCAGACTGCTTTTGCAGCAATCACATGCATCAGCGGTCCTCCCTGTGTTCCCGGGAAGATAGCTTTATTGAAATTATACTTTTTGTTTACCTCATCACTGCAGAGGATCATTCCTCCACGAGGTCCGCGCAGTGTCTTGTGTGTTGTAGTGGTTACCACATCTGCGTATGGAACTGGACTTGGATGCAGCCCTGCGGCTACCAGTCCTGCGATGTGCGCCATATCTACCATAAGCACCGCATTCACTTCATCTGCGATCTCACGGAATTTCTTAAAGTCAATGGTACGTGCATATGCAGATGCACCTGCAATAATCATCTTTGGCTTGCATTCCAGTGCAATCTCTCTTACTTTATCATAGTCAATAAATCCCTCATCGTTGACTCCATAAGGTACCACATGGAAATACGTACCGGAAAAATTCACCGGTGAACCGTGTGTCAGATGTCCGCCGTGATCGAGATTCATTCCCATAATGGTATCACCCGGCTTTAAAATGGCAAACTGTACTGCCATGTTTGCCTGTGCACCGGAATGCGGCTGTACATTGACGTACTCACAGCCAAACAGTTTCTTTGCGCGCTCTCTTGCCAGTTCCTCAACTACATCCACGCACTCACATCCGCCGTAATAACGCTTTCCCGGATACCCTTCTGCATATTTGTTGGTCAGAATACTTCCCATTGCAGACATAACCGCCGGGCTCACCCAGTTTTCCGATGCAATCAGCTCAATGTGGCTGTTTTGTCTGTCAAACTCTGCAGTGATCGCTGCTGCAATTTCAGGATCTACTGCATGTATATCTTCCAGTGTGTACATAATATTCTCCTTTTCAACTCTTTTTCCCCATTATACCGAATTCTTCGGTGCAATGCAACCATTCCACTCCTTAGAAAACAAACGGGAGCTGCCGTGCAGCTCCCCTGTTTTTTAATATTTATTTCTTTTTTGTCTTTGCTACTGCTGGTTTTAACAATTTGTCTTTGCCAAGATGCAGTTTCATGACATACCATAATGCAGCTGCAATAAAGATGGAAGAATACGTACCACTGATCAGTCCAATCATAAGCGGTAATGCAAACTCACGGATGGAAGATACTCCGAGGATAAACAGCAACAATACCATGATGATGGTTGTAATGGAGGTATTCAGTGAACGGGAAAGTGTCTGTGTCAGAGACCGGTTTGCCACCTCTGCCAGTGTTTCCGGTGTCTGTTTCTTCATACCCTGCATGTTCTCACGGATACGGTCAAAGATAACAATGGTATCATTGATGGAATATCCGACAATTGTAAGTATGCAGGCAATAAATGTATTACCTACAGAAATACGGATCAATGCATAACCCGTCAACATAACAAGTACATCGTGTACCAGTGCAATAATCGCACTTCCGGCGAAACGGATGTCCTTGAAACGGAACCAGATATAAAACAGCATGAAAATACATGCAACGATCAGTGCCTTGACCGCATTGGAACGCATCTCATTACTGATGGTAGAACCAATACTCTGGCTCTCGATTGTGGCTTCATCAACACCAAACTTGTCCACCAGCATCTGATTTACTTCTTCACGTTCGCTCAGGCTCAGTGTCTTTGTCTTAATTGTCACAACATTGCTACCGGATACGGTACTTGCCTGGATGGCATTATCATTGATAACCTTTGCGACTTCCGGTACAATCTTGTCCTCTACCTGCTCAACGGTATAATCTTTACCAAAATCTGCGGAGATGGATGTACCACCCTTAAACTCCAGACTGAAATTCAAAGCGCCCTTTCCGGCTGCTCCGTAACCGATCATTCCAACAAATCCGGCTACGATCACAACGAGGGAAAGGATAAAACATACCCAGCGATGCTTCATGAAATCGATGGTCTTATGTTCTTTTGCACGTCCGTATAATTTCTCGTTTCTGCATCCAACCGCATAAAATGCCAGATTTAACAGTCTCGAAATAACCAGTGCCGTAAACATGGAAACCAGAATAGAAATCATTAAGGTATACGCAAATCCCTTAACAGTTCCGGAACCAAGCCACATCAGTACCAGCGCTGCAATAAAGGTGGTCACGTTACCGTCAATGATGGCTGACATTGCCTTTTTGTAACCTGTTTTGATGGAAGTCAGTACAGACTTTCCGGCTGCAATCTCTTCACGGATACGTGAGATAATAATAACGTTCGCATCCACCGCCATACCGATACCGAGGATAACACCCGCGATACCCGGAAGTGTCAGCGTAATTTCAAACAGATAAATCAGAGCTACCGTTACGGTTGTATAAATGGCAAGACCAATGGATGCAACCACACCGGATAAGCTGTAATTTAAGATCATGAAAAGCATCACAAGGATCAGACCGATGATGGCTGCCTTGACACTGGAAGAAAGTGCTTTTCCACCCAGCTGTGCCCCTGCTACGGAAGATTCCATCTCTTCGAGCTTTAAGTTGATCGCACCTACACGGATAAATGTTGCGAGCTGTTCCGCTTCATCATAATCAGACATACCGTTGATGACACAGCTTCCGTCTTTGATTGCGCTCTCTACTTTCGGTACACTGATGAAATGATCATCATAGTAAATACCGATAGATTCTCCGGAAGAAGCTGCCTTTGTGGTTGCTTCCCCAAACACATCTGCTGCTTTTTTCTTTAATGTCAGCTGAACAACCGGCTCCTTGGTGCTGGTAGAGGAAGACTGGTTATACGCTGCATTGGCAGACTTTACATCATTACCATCCATGATTACAGAACCGTTGTCGATCAGGTCCTGAATATCATAATTGAGTTTGTATGCACCTGTTGAACTGTCATAGCTGTAGTTTTCATTGCCATCAGAATCTTTCTGTACGATAAAATACAACGATCCCGGGCTTCCCAGATCCTCAAGTACGGCATTTGCATCATAGACACCGGGAATTTCTACCGTAATACGGTCATCGCCGACCGGATATACCGCATACTCGGTACTGTAACTCTCGGCACGCTCTTCAAGCTTTGCTACCGTATCATTGATATCTTTCTTGGATGGATTCTTATCCTTGATCCGGTAAGTAATGGACACACCACCGGAAAGATCAAGCCCAAGTTTAATACCTTCGGCTTCCGTCTTGTTGTCAGTTTTTTTCTGACTTGTGCTTGTCGCAGACATAATCGTGCTTGTATAATATCCCAGTCCGATCAGACAGGCCAGGATAATCGCGATTATAGCGACGCCCTTGCTTTTTTTCATTTTTGCTTCCTTCCTATTCCTTTAATTTTCCGCTTCCGCAGCTTTTATCATGATTGCGCATTCGATACGTTTCTTCTGAAGTTCACATCCCAGATCATAGGCATCTGTGATGGTTCCATGGAAATTGTACGAATTTGCAGCACATCCCCCACTACAGTAAAATCTGGCAAAGCACTTACGGCACTTTTCTTTTGCATAGACATTGCAGCATTTAAACTCGTCCTGCAGATTCGTGTTTTTCACGCCATCCCAGACATTTCCCATCAGGAAATCTTCATTTCCGACAAACTGATGGCACGGATACAGATCTCCCCACGGTGTGACCGCAAGGTATTCCGTTCCGGAACCACATCCGGACAGACGCTTGTACACACATGGTCCCCCTTCCAGATCAATCATGAAATGGAAGAAGTTGAAAGAATTTCCTTCTCTGTTACGGCGGACCATCTCCGCTGCCAGTTTATCATATTCTTCAAAGAGAACCGGAAGATCCTCTTCCTGCAGTGCATATTCATCGGTCGGCTGTGCGACAACCGGCTCCACAGAAATCTGCTTGAATCCCAGATCGGCCAGATGCAGTACATCCTTGGAAAAATCGGTGTTAAAATGGGTATAGGTACCGCGGACATAATAACGCTCCTGATTCCGGCTTTCTGCAAGTTTCTGGAACTTCGGAACGATCAGGTCATAGCTTCCCGCCCCCTTCCGGAACGGACGCATACGGTCATTCACTTCTTTTCTTCCATCGATACTTAAAACGACATTGTCCATTTCCTTATTTGCAAATTCCATGATATCGTCGTTTAACAACACCCCGTTCGTTGTCAGCGTAAAACGGAAATGTTTGTCATGCAGCTTTTCCTGTTCCCGTCCATAGGCAACCAACTGTTTTACCACATCAAAATTCATGAGTGGCTCTCCTCCGAAGAAATCCACTTCAAGATTTTTCCGGTTTCCGGAGTTTGCAATCAGGAAATCAAGTGCCTGTTTTCCTGTCTCATAAGACATCAGGGCTCTTCTTCCATGATATTCGCCCTCTTCCGCAAAGCAATAGCGGCATGCCAGATTGCAGTCATGTGCAATATGTAAACACAATGCCTTTACTACCGTCGGGCGCTTCTTAAAATCAAAAATCTTCTGTTCGTAAGCATCTTCCGTAAACAGGTCTCCCTGCTCCTTTAACTGCTCTGTTTCTTCGATTGCTTCTGCAATCTCCTGTTCCGGATACCGGGATTGTAACTGGGCAATGATCTCTTCCCTGGAGTGATCTTCAAATAATGCGATCACATCATAAGTCACATCATCCACCACATGAATGGCACCGGAGTTTACGTCTAATACAATATCATAGCCATTGTTCTTAAACTGATGAACCACTATAATATTTCCTCTCTTTCCTAAACATAATAAAACCGCGCGCTACGCACGCGGCTTTATTATGCCTTATTTTTCTTACCTTAGCGTTCGGGCTGTGTAAGTAATCACTCCGTGATTACTTACACTTCTCGCAGGTCTGGTTTCCTACTGTACAGGATGTCTTACATGCAGACTGGCATGATGTCTGGCACTCGCCACATCCACCTGTCTTGATTGTGTTCTGTAACTTTCTTGTATTTAATGTCTTTACATGCTTCATGAGAATCTCTCCTTTGTCTGTTTTTTTGGATTTCCCGTCTATCTGTATTATTATAGCACAGTGGTCACCATAAGGAAAGTCTTTTTTTACAGTCACACAGCCCTTACTTCTTTTTCCACCGCACGCTTCCCAGCAGTGCCGCTGCCGTACACAAAATCAGAATCGTCAGGTTTTCTCCCTCCAGCGCAATCCAGTGCTGTTCCCGTATGCAGGAACAGACATACAGAATCCCGAAAAAAAAGCCTCCCAGCATAACTGCGCAAAAAGGTATGGCACCACATTTACATGCGCGCAGGATTTTTCCACCGATGAGACCGGAAAGCGCATACCATGCCGTAATTCCCACCCGGATCAGTTCCACCGACAATCTCATGGAATAGGAAATCCCGCACCATAACAGAAAAAGCGCCGCGGAGAGCAGACATGTGCCTATAAAGCAGCCTGCAAACTTTGCGACGTTTCTTCCTGTTTTATTATTTATTTGTTCCTGCCCATTCTCCACACATACTTCTCCGGAAATTGTCCTCCTTAGAGTTTATGGGAAATACGGCTCTTTTATTCCATTTTACAGTTCGCAGTTATTTACGGTTCTAGGGAACGGAATGACATCGCGGATATTTGCCATACCCGTCAGATACATCACGCAGCGCTCAAATCCAAGACCGAATCCGGCATGTCTGGCTGATCCGTATTTGCGCAGATCCAGATAAAACTTGTAATCTTCCTCTTTCAGCCCCATGTCCTGAATACGTGCCAGAAGTTTATCATAATCGTCCTCTCTCTGGCTTCCGCCGATGATCTCTCCGATTCCCGGAACAAGGCAGTCTACTGCTGCAACTGTCTTTCCGTCTTCATTGAGTTTCATGTAAAATGCCTTGATTTCCTTCGGATAATCGGTTACAAATACCGGTCTCTTATAAATCTGTTCGGTCAGGTAACGCTCATGCTCGGTCTGCAGATCACAGCCCCAGGATACCTTATAATCAAACTTGTCATTGTGTTTTGACAATATCTTAATTGCTTCTGTGTAGGTCACCCGTGCAAAATCATTGTTTACTACGTTCTCCAGACGATCCAGCAGACCTTTGTCCACAAAATTATTGAAAAATGCCATTTCTTCCGGTGCATGTTCAATCACATAATTGATCACATACTTTAACATGCTTTCCGCAAGCATCATATCATCTTCGAGATCTGCGAATGCGATCTCCGGCTCAATCATCCAGAACTCAGCCGCATGTCTGGTTGTGTTTGAATTTTCCGCACGGAAAGTCGGTCCAAACGTATAAATATTTTTAAATGCCATCGCATAGGTTTCTCCGTTTAACTGACCGGATACGGTAAGATTGGTAGGTTTTCCAAAGAAATCCTTAGTATAATCCACGGTTCCATCCTGTTTTTTCGGCACATCTTTTAAATCAAGCGTTGTTACCTGGAACATTTCCCCTGCACCCTCGCAGTCACTTCCTGTGATGAGCGGAGTATGCACATAAACGAAATCGCGCTCCTGGAAAAATTTGTGAATCGCATATGCACACAGGGAACGTACACGGAACACCGCCTCAAACGTATTGGTTCTCGGACGCAGATGTGAAATGGTACGCAGATATTCAAACGTGTGACGCTTCTTCTGCAACGGATAATCCGGTGTGGAAGCACCTTCCACGGTTACCTCTGCTGCCTGGATCTCAAACGGCTGTTTTGCTTCCGGCGTAGGCACCAGCTGTCCTTTTACAATGACTGCTGCTCCGACATTAATCTTGCAGACTTCCTCATAATTCTCCAGACCATCTCCATATACAACCTGAATCGGCTCAAAAAAGGTACCGTCATTCACTACAATGAATCCAAAATTTTTGGAATTACGGTTACTTCTTACCCATCCGCCGATCGTTACCTGCTGATTTTCATATCTGATCGTATTTTTGAAAATCTCTCTGACATTTACTAATTCCATACTGTCCCTCCGTTAAAAATCTAATCTATCCCTTAGTTGTTTTTATTGAACCCTTTCGTTTTCCGATGACTCTGTCGTCTGTGTATCCGGTTCTACGGTAATATTGGCTTTCTCCACAACATACGAAATCGCCTGATTGACCACATACAGCTGACGAAGTGTTTTCTTTCCATCCTCTTTATTTCCACCACCATAATATTTATATACCGCATTTTCATCTGCCATCTGGCTGTTGCCTGAACTTACCAGATAATCTACAAATGACTTAAAATCATCATCACTGATTGTAATATTTTCTTTTTCCGCAATCCGTCCAAAGATAAATTCAATTTTGATCTGCTTGATCATCAGTTCTTTCCACTGTTTTTTCATATCATCCACGGTGGTATTGTTATTCTTTGCATACTGTTCCAGAGTCTGTGTATCATTGCAGTTGTCTGCTTCAAATTCATGCTGATATTCCTGCAGACGCGCATCCAGATACTCATCCGGAATTGTCACTTTACATTTATCCAGCAGATCATCTTCAACTGCGCTGATGCTTGCCTGAGACTTGGAATTTGCGGCCTGCTTTTCGAGTACCTGCCGTACATATGCAACCAGATCCTTTTTCGTGGTGATCTTCTGCTCGGTAAATGCATCTGCTACCATGTCATCGGTCAGCGTGTCCATGGTAACCGGCTTATAAATTCCCTTGATTTTGAATTTAAACGTTGTTTTCTTTCCCGCCAGATCCGAAGACTGGTAATTCTCCGGGAATGTCACATCCGAACTTACTTCATCCCCGACTTTTGCGCCGACAAGCCCATCACTGAATCCATCAATATAATTTGTCTTCTGTGTGGCATCACAGTTGTTCGCCACATCAATCATTGTGTCTGTCGCAGAACCGCCATCAAATGCATCCCCGTCGAGATATCCGGTATAATCCACCTTGACATAATCATTCTTTTGAACCGTATCACGGTCTTTTACCTCAACTCCGGTGATTCCGTAATATGAAAGCAGTGACATCAGATTCTGCTCCACCTGATCATCTGTCACATCATAATTTCCGGAGATTGTAACATCAATCCCTTTATAATCTGCAAGTTTCGTCACAAGTTTTGACAGATCCAGCTTCATCTGTGCGCTGTGCGGTCCGTCAAACACTTCACTTGCCGTCTCCTGTGTTCCCTGCTGGGTACTTGCCTTTTTATCACTGTCTGTACCACATGCCCCCATGGATAATACCATCGTCATGCACAAAAAAAGTATAACCACTCTTTTCTTCATAATGTCCCAAATCCTTCTTTCTTTCCTTTTACAACTAATTAAACATACCATAAATCCAGAGAAAATACAAACAGTAAACGTTGATTTTTACAGAAATCTTTGCTACAATAAACTTTAGTATATAGAGGAGGAAATCCACGATGAAACCAATAGGAATCGTATTATTAGTGATTGCCATTATTCTGGTAGCCGCTATGATTGTCCTGTACTTTCTCGGAAAGAAAGCACAGAAGAAAAAAGAAGAACAGGATGAGCAGATGAAAGCCGCTGCACAGACAGTGACGATGCTGATCATCGACAAAAAACGAATGAAAATGAAAGATGCCGGCCTTCCTTCCCAGGTAATGGAGCAGGCAAACAAACTCATGCAGCGCGCCAAACTTCCAATCGTAAAAGCCAAAGTCGGGCCAAGAGTCATGACACTGATCGCAGACGAGCAGATCTACGATGACATTCCGGTCAAGAAAGAAGTCAAGGCAACCGTCAGTGGTCTTTATATCACAGGCGTACGCGGACTCCGTGGACCGCTGGAAAAACCGGTCAAAAAGAAAAAAGGATTCCGTGCAAAGCTTCAGGAAAAGTACAATGAAGCCAATGCCCAGCTGAAAGAAACCAAATCCGGTTCCAGCAGGAAAAAGAAATAATGTGTTTACAGGAAAAACAGGAAAAGGCCTATCTTCCCCATCGGGAAGATAAGCCTTTTCTTTTCATGCAGATTCTATAACGTTGTTCCACAAATCATGATTCTTCCATCTGAAACAGCTGCATATTCTTTTCCAGAACCTCTGCAATATTTTTAAGGTTCTCTGCATTCTGGCTGATATCATTGATAACCGAACCAATTTCCATCATGGAAGCCGAAGTCTCCTGTGTGCTTGCCGCATTTTCCTCTGCGATTGCCGACAGACTCTGTACCGTATCTACGATCTTATTTCTTGCATCCTCAATCTTTTGTGTCTGTTCTTCTATGGATACCATTCCATGGATGGACAAATTGACACCTTCATGCATTTGTTCAAAAACTTCTGCCGTCTTTTTCACTTTTTCGTTCTGCTCCTGCATGATTTTCTTCACATCTTCCATCGTATGTACTGCAGTTTCGGAATCTTTCAGCAGTTCACGGATAATATCCTCAATCCGCTTGGCAGATTCGTTGGACTGTTCTGCCAGCTTCTGGATCTGTGCTGCCACCACCGCAAAACCTTTTCCTGCCTCTCCTGCCCTGGCAGCCTCAATGGAAGCATTGAGTGACAGCAGATTGGTTTCATCTGCAATGGAAGCAATCAGCGATGTTGCATCCTTGATCTTCAAGGCAGAATCATTCGTTGTATTGGTCTGTTCATAAATCACATTAATGGACTCGGTTGCCCTCTCATTGATTTCTCCCAGTTCTTCCAGTGCCTTTTTGGCTATCTGTCCGGACTCATTCATCACATCTGCCGTCTCGTTCATGGATTTTACCTGGCTTGTAGAATCCTCAATCATCGTACCCATGGAAATAATGGACTCGGTTGCCCCCTGTGTCTCCTGTGCCTGACTGGTTGCACTGGTTGCGATCTCATTTACTGCGGTCTCCACATTATTTACGTTTTCTGCTGTCTTTGCCGCGTTATTGTTTAACGTTTCCGACGCATCAAACAACTGTCCACCCTGCTGCCGTATCTTCTGTACAATTTCCGTCAGAGCCTCTTTCATCCGAAGCACGGCATTTGCAATGCTTCCAACTTCCCCACGATGTGCGGCACATTGTTCCAGTACCTGATCGTTTCGCAGATCCAGCTGTGCAATCCGGTTCACGGAATCTGTAATCTTTGATAAAGGACGTGTAATCCGTGTTGCAAAAACAAACGCTGCCAAAGCCCCGAGCAACAGCAGCACACCGGAAATCAGGATTCCCCTTTGCTCCAGCATTAATGCCGGTGCAAGAAGATCTGCATCATCCGCCGTGACTACAAGGATAAACTGTTTTTTGCTGGTATAACATGCGGAAAATTTTTTCTCCCCCTGAAATACATACTGCACAGTCTCCGGTTTTGGGATACTTCCCCCCTGTATCTCTTTGAGCATCTTTTTGACAGCATCGTTTTCTACCGGCTGCCCGATTTTCTCAGCGGTAGGATGATACAGCATCGTTCCGTCAAATCCGACCAGATAGGCATAAGCTGTCTTGGCTCCTGCGATATCTAGCTGCTGTAAAATGTCCTGTGCAGCTTCCGGATTATCTAAAAGATCAATATTTACCTGCATGGCACTTTCCATCTCCCGTCCATACGAAATGGAAAGATCCAGCAGATAGTCGGAATAGATACTGCGGATATTGCTTTTTACCCCAGGCATAATCATGAGTGTATACAATATTACAATCACTGCCGCCACAAGAATCACTACCGCAATAAACTGCGTTTTCATAGAATGCCAGAAAGAAATTTTCTGCTGCCTGTGTTCCGTATTCATAATGATTTCCCCCTCTGTTATCATTTTTTACATTATACCACAACTCAGCATTTTTTCACAATATTTAACAATTTTTTCGTTCATTTTCGTTTGTTTTCGTGCATATTCATTACTTACGTCTGTTTATCTGACAAGTTTGAATGCCGGGTCCTGTTTCGGATTTGCCAGAATCCGGATATGGCAGTCCGCCAGATGCTCATTGTTTATCTCCAGCGCATATTCCACCTCAACCGTAATCTCTTCCTCTTTCTCCTGCACATCCACACGGTAGGCATCAATTCCCACCAGCAGGCTGCCGTATGGGGTATTATAATATGTAATATTTTTTTTATTTTTTTCAAAAATCATATGAACGTTGACGGCACCCTTTTTCGTCAGTTCCATATAATTATCACGCACTTTAATCATGTTCCTGGTCGATTCTTTCTGACCTTCCATGACCTCCTCGTACATAAAAAAATGCTTGCCATTCCGAAAATAATAATCTCCCGGGGAGATCACTTCTATCGTGTCATTCTGTTCGTTTTCCCCGATCTGCAATCCCTTGATGGACAATAATACGTCTTTTGTCATAGCCAGTTCCTTCTTTTCCTTGATATCTTAACGCACATTGGCGTGCTTCATTATCATAACCAGTTTAACGGAAATAATCAAGGAATTTCCACCGGATCTGCATTTTTCCAGAATCAAACACATCTGCATATTCTTCCTGTGTCAAAACTTCACGCAGCTCCTCACCGGAAGATTCATCCATAACCTCATATACCGATCCCTGAAAACACATATTCGGATACAGCACACACCACCAGTTATGTCCTTCTCCTTTTCCCAGTGTAATCTGCAATGCACGGTATTTGCCTGCAGGAAACGTATAATCCCCATACGTTTTCACAGGGAAATCCACATTGGCAAGCCTTGCGCTGGCACCGTATGTATAGCCGTTTTTGTGCAGCGTTTTTTCCGCTGTTTCTATAATTTCGTCCATGTGGTCCTGCACAATTTTTTCGGTTTGCGCCCGGTCTGTTACCTTTTTTAGTTTTTGCCCAAGCATATGCCCCACCGCATCCCGGACCTTTAGTTTCACATTCTGGTCGTCCTTGGCATCACTGTTTGCCAGTACATGAAACCGCAGTATTTTTTCTGCAATTGCCGGCTGCAGTGGGTCCACCCTTTCCTTTTCTGTTGCGTGCGCAGTTCCCGCAGCAAGAACCGTTAACATACATAAAATGATAAACATGATTTTTTTCTTTTTCATTTTCCCACACTCTCTTTCCTCTGATAGTAAGAGCATTTCCATTATTTTTCCTGTTTATACAAAAACCTGTCATCCGGTACGCGGTACATGGTTTTCCAGAAGATGATATGGTCTTCTGTTTCCAGATATGGCAGCATAATCTGCAGGATATGGTTTTCCTTCTCGTCCAGCAGCCTACCAAGCTTAAACAGTTTTCCTGATCCCGCTGATTCCTGATTCTGCAGATACTGTTCCAGATAACTTCCCAGATCCTGTGGCAGATCTTCTTCTGTCTCAAACAATGCCAATGGATCTTCCGCCACACATACATAGATGTTTCTTGGGAAAAGTCCGGTTTGTTTCAGATAAGAAAGAACATCCGCATACCGTCCGGTATCCTCCATCAGATTTTCCCCGAAGACAAGCACTTTCATATGATTGCAGTCTGCCAGTTTTTCCAGCCGGCTATCATAGGTCTGCACACAGCTTTCCATCGTCTTTCCCGTGACAGGCGCGATATTCACACGCGCCTCTTCCAGATCCGTATTATCCTTCTGGCTCAGCTTGGGAAATCCATAACCAAAAGAAATCTGTCCATCCTTTTCGTCCACAACCGCCATCATTGGAAAACAGCGGTCTTCGAGTTCTGTGGCACTGCATCCGCAAAGCAGCTGCTGCACAGACAATACCAGTGCAACATATTTTTTTATTTTACCCTTCATGCCGTTTTTTCCCCTTTCCCCACAAAAGTACAAACAATGGCAGGAACAAAAACAACGGGATTCCGATATACAGCAGATAATCCCGGAACCATTCCCCATGGCTGCTTTGGTGGAGCATTTCTGCCACCCCGAAAACGGCAGCCATCACCCCACAGAGATACCATTTTTTATGCGTATCTTTTTTCCGCAGTTTCTGTACCAGTTCCTGTGCATAAAACAAAAACACAGTCACAAGTGCAAACAGCGTAAAAAACCAGATGGCGATCATAAAGGCATCCAGCCGCTTCAAAAAGCTTCCCCTCAGATGGATACTGCTCATCAGCGTAATGGCCGGATATTTCATGGTCGTTAGGGAACGGCTTCCAAAACTGCCCAGCAGGATCACATACAAAACCGCAAGAACACCTATGGCAAACCACATTGCCGCATGCACGGCATGCACCAGCTTCCCCCATTTTGCTTTCTGCACATAGGAGGGAAAAAATGCAAGCAGAAACAATGGCATCAGACAAAAAAAGACTGCCAGACTTCCTTTCATCACCGACCCGGTATCTGCCTGAAAAAAGCCATACAGATATTCCATCTCCAGATCCCCCGCCGCAATCAAAAGCATTCCTGCAAGAAGTACAAACAAAACGACAAACAAAATCTCATACACCCGTGCACGGCTTTCAATCCCGCCACACACGGCATACCCTGCCGTCAGCAATACCAGAATCAGAATCAGGGGAAACGACTCCCCTGCAATCAGCCCCTTTTGTATCACGTCCGAAAAGATATATGCCCCGTATCCTGCCATCCCGGTAAAATAGACCAGCAGTAACACCAGAAAAATTTTTTTCATCCATGCCGGCAGAATCCGTTCCATATAAGTGACCAGATCCGTTTCCATCTTTTTTAAAACATATGCAAGATACCACAGATACAGGCTTCCCATGATACCTCCCAGCACAATGGATGCCAGACCGTCATTTCCCGCAAATGCTGCCAGCTGTGAGGGCAGAATCAGCGTACTTTCCCCTACAAAATCGAACACAAACAGCCGGAACACCTGCCGCGTTGATATCCGGTTATTATTTGAAAACATATCGTTCCTCCGTTACTGTTTACTCAGCCTATTTTTTCCGCAGACGTATCCGCTCCCCGCGTTTTGCATAAATGGGTCTTCGCACCATTTTTTTCAGTGGTGCACGCCAGATACTGTCGCGTTCATCATGATAATCATTGACATCTGCCCCCACAAACGGCATGAGATACGGAATCCCAAAGCTTTCCAGCCGCGACAGATGGATGAACACCGTAAGCAGTGCAATCAAAAATCCGAAAAATCCAAGCCATGCGGACAGGACAATCACATAAAATTTCAATATCCGGAATGAAAAAGCAAATTCTTCATTCGGAATGGAAAAGGAACAAAGCGCGGTAAACGCAACCACGATCACCACAATCGGACTGACAAGGTTGGCATCCACAGCTGCCTGCCCGATAATCAGACCTCCGACAATTCCGATCGTATTTCCCATTGCCCCCGGCAGCCGGACCCCCGCCTCCCGCAACAGTTCAAAAGAAATCTCCATGAGAATGACCTCCAGTGCCGCCGGAAAAGGCACACCGATCCGTGCCTCCCAGAAGGATAACAAAAGCGGTGTCGGCAGAATCTGTGTGTGAAAATTTGTCACCGCCAGATACAGTCCGGGAAGCGTCATGGCAAAAAAGGCTGCCATGTAACGCAAAATCCGTGCAAACGTTGCCACACCAAAACGATTATAATAGTCATCACTCGTCTTCAGAAAGGAGTTCAGATCTGTCGGCAGAATGAGAGCGACCGGAGAATTGTCGCATAACAATACGATTCTCCCCTCCAGCACTGCAAGTGCTGCCCGGTCCGGCCTCTGCGTCGTCTGAAACTGTGGAAACGGTGAATACCATTTCTTTTCCGCCAACTGTTCCAAAGTTCCACTGTCCATGACCCCATCAATCTCATATTCTGTAATTTTTTCCCGGATTTTTTCCAGCACGGATGTATATTTCAGATCTGCCATATACACCAGGTCAATTGCCGTATGCGAACGCACCCCCTCCTGTACTTCTTCTACTCTGACCCGTGTCGATCGCACACGCTTACGGATAAGTGCCGTATTCGTTTTGATGGAATCGGTAAACCCCTCCTTCGAACCACGGATCACCTTTTCCGAATCCGGTTCCTGCACCCCCATGCCGGGATATCCTTTGTCGGCAATCTTTAATGCATGTCCGTATCCATCCACAAAAAGGATGGCATCCCCCGTGAGCATCCCCTGTGCTGCATCCTCTATGGTATCGTACGGTGTCACATCTGAAATCCCCATCGCATTCTCATTGAGTACCTGATTTAAGTCTCTGTCCGGCAGCTCCGATAATGCCGCCAGCAGTCTCCCCAAAGCCGTCGTTTCCAGCAGCATATTGCTGACTGCCACCTCAATATATGCCAGAAAACATCGTCTTCTTTTTCCTTTTCCCAGACGCATTTTCTTCATTTTAATATCTGCACTGTCTGCAAACAGCTGTTGAAACTGTTTTATATTCTGCTCAATATCGGTCGAAATTTTTGTATGCTCCATTTTTACATTCCTATCTCTTTTCATCCCATAAGGTGCCTGTATACCTAAAAAAAGACAGACACCAAAAGGTATCTGTCCTTACTATTTCCATCTGTTACATAAACTATTCATTTTCTGCTTCATCCTGACACTGGATTACACTTTTTACTGCCACTGCCTGGTTTTTTACATGCTTGTGCATGGCAAGCGTTGCCGCTTCTTTATCCCTGTTTTTCAAGCCCTCCGCAATCGCATTATGTTCTGCGATCAATACCGGATAATTGTCCGGATTTTTGATATATTCCACACGGTATCGGTAGATCTGCTCCCGCAGATTGTTCAATAACGTCACGAGTTTCGGATTTCCCGTTGATTCAAAAATAACATCGTGGAATTTTACATCCATCTCGGCAATCATTTTCACATCTCCGGTCTTTGTACTGTTTTCAAACTGATCTTTGACTTCTAAAAGTTTTTGCAGCTCTTTCTCCGAAATCTTATCACATGCAATCTTTACGGCAAGTTCATCCAGCGCCTCCCGGATTTCCAGAACATCTTCCATATCTTTGAGTGTCATCTTTGCAACCTCTGCCCCTTTGCGTGGCATGGTTACAGCAAGTCCCTCCTGCTCGAGCATACGGATGGCTTCACGGATCGGTGTACGGCTCACCCCAAGCTTTGCTGCCAGCTGTAACTCCATAAGCCGCTCTCCCGGTTTGAGATCTCCTTTTAAAATTGCCTCTCTTAACGTATTAAATACAACATCTCTCAGTGGCAGATATGCGTCCATATTGAGCGTCAGATCATCTGTCATGTTATCGTCTCCATTTCTGTTTGTGTGAATTATTACTTTCTCCTGTTGTTGTAGATCGTGGTCAGATATACCTGTTTTGCAAGACCGGAGCGTTTCATTTCCCGCAGCGCACGCTTTGCCGTTTCTCCATCTTCAAAAAGACCGAATACGGTAGGACCGCTTCCGCTCATCATGGAAGCTTTGGCACCCGAACGCATCATCTGCTGTTTGATCTCTGCAATTACCGGATAGTTTGGTATCGTAACCGATTCCAGTACATTTCCCATATGTGCACAGACACCGTCAAAATCTTTCTCCCGGATATCTTTCATCAGTGCATCAATATCCGGATGGTTCGTCTGTTCATCCAGCTTCAGGTTCTGATATACAAATTTGGTCGATACAGAAATGGATGGTTTTGCAATCAGCACCGGACATTTGATCATCGGCGGAAGCTGTGTCAGTTTTTCCCCGATTCCTTCTGCCAGTGCCGTTCCACGCATAAGACAGTAAGGAACATCTGCCCCGATCTGTACCCCTCTCTTCATCAGTTCCCTGCGGGACAATCCCAGATCATACAACTGATTCATCGCATACAGCATGGCGGCAGCATCCGTGCTTCCTCCTGCCATCCCCGCCGCTACCGGAATTCTCTTTGTCAGTTTTACGGAAATTCCATCTGTAAGCGCAAACTCTTCCTGTAACAGCCGTGCCGCTTTATAGACCAGATTATTTTCATTTACCGGCAAAAAAGAGAGGTTGGAAACAATCTGTATCTCCGGCTCCCGGATCTTTTGAATCTCCAGAAGATCGTACAGATGAATGGTCTGCATGATCATGCGCACTTCATGATATCCATCTTCCCTGCGCCGGACCACATCCAGTCCCAGATTTATTTTTGCAAGTGCTTTGAGTGTTATTTCATCCATTTGTATTTCCTCAGTATTTTGTATACACCGATTGTACTACAAAAAATACAATCGGTCAAATTCTATTCTCCCTGTTATTCTTTCCACTTTCTTCCGAAAAAATAAGTCACAAAATAGATCACAGATGCGATAATTACAATCATTGGGCCGGTTGCAACGTTCGTGTAATAAGACAAAATCAGTCCCATGACGCCCGAGAAAACGGAAAAAATTATCGAAAAGACATGGTATTCCCGCATGTTTACCGACAGATTTCTGCTCGATGCCGCCGGAAGGATCAGCAATGCATTGATGATCAGAATACCTACCCACTTGATGGAAAGCATGACAATCAGTGCTACAAGTACCGCAAAAACATAATCCATCAGTTGTACCGGAATCCGCTTGCTCTTTGCCAGTGCCCGGTGAATACAGATGGCATTCAGCCAGTTAAAACAGGTGATCCAGAACAAAATCGTAACGATAAAAATAATAACAAGATACCCGATTTCCTTTTTGGTAATGCTCAGAACATCCCCGACTAAAAGACTCGAATATTTACTGAAATTTCCGCCTTTTGACAGGATTGCCAGACCAATCGCAACCGAACAGGAGGAAAAAACCGAAATAATCGTATCGGTTGATACGGTACTTCTGCTTCCGATTTTGTTTAACAGCAGCGCGAATACAACTGCAAAAATCACCATGGAAATATTCGTATCCGGAATTCCGCATACCACTCCTACAGCAATTCCCGTCAGTGCGGAATGCCCCAGGGCATCCGAAAAATATGCCATTTTTTTATTGACAATCATGGTTCCCATCAGCCCAAACAGTGGTGTAATGATCAGTATTGCGGCCAATGCCATCTTCATAAAACCATAATCCATCCAGGAGGTCCAATCAATCATTTGTCTCATCCTCCTTTATCCATGTTTCTTCTTTTCCCGCAGAAAAAATCCGTTCAAATTCGGAACTTTCGTATACTTCTTTTACCGTTCCCTGCCTGAGGACCGTCTTGTCCAGAAGCACTACATGATCCGCATATCTTGCCACGTAATCCAGATCATGTGAGATCAGAATAATCGCAAGGTCATAATGTTTTTTCAGATAATCCATCGTTTTAAAAAAAAGTTCCATGCCATTCTGGTCAATTCCGGATACCGGCTCATCCAAAAGCAGCAGATTCGGCTCATCCATCACCGCCAGTGCAAGAAGCACTCTCTGCAGCTGTCCTCCGGACAGATTACAAACCTGTTTGTCGATCAGTTCTTCTGCCTCAAAAATGCGCAGATGCGCTTTGATCTTTTCATATAATTTCCGGTTTTTCGGCAGAAACACCGGATATCTCGACTCATAGCTTGCCAGCAGGTCATAGACACTGACCGGTGTATTTTTTTCGATGTTAATCGATTGCGGGACATATCCGATTTTTAAATTCTGCATCCGTCCGTCTTTGGTATCCCGAAACTCAATATCTCCCGTATGCGGGATGTCCCCCAGCATGGCACGGATCAATGTCGATTTTCCGGCACCGTTTTTTCCGATAATCGCATTCAGCGATCCACAGTGCATATGAAGATTCACATCTTTTAAGATTTCCTGCTCACTGAACCACACCCCCAAATGGTTCACCTTGATGCAGTGAAATCCACACGGACTAATGATCTTTCGCATAAAATGCCTCCTCAAGTATCTCCATGTTTTTTTTCATACCGTTAATATAACTGTCTTTTTCGTAAGTTCCGCGATTCAGCGGATCCAGATATAATATCTTTGCATCGGACTCTTTCCGGATCGTATCTCCCATACTCTTTCCATACAGTTCTTCTGCAAAAATGTATTTTACATGCCCCTTGCGGACAGCAGAAAGCACATCCGATACTTCTCCTGCGCTGACCTGCCGTTCCTCATCGAGATCCAGCAGATAGTTTACCTGCAGTCCATAGTCCTCAGCGACATAGGCATATGCTTCATGAAACAGAATCACCGACTGACCGGAAATTTCCTGTTTTAATTTCTCCTGACGTTTTTTCAGTCCGTCCAGTTTTTCCAGATATGCCTTTGCCCCATTCTGATAGGCACTGCTTCTTTCCGGATCTGTTCCAGATAATCCATCGGCAATCGTCTGTACCTGTGTCTCATAAGCAGAAACGCTCATCCATGCGTGGGCATTGACATCCCCATGGGCATGTTCTTCTTCTGTTTCCCCCTCATGATGATGTGTATCGTCCTCCTCCCCGGAGAGCAAAGAAATATTCTCACAGGCTTCTATAATTTTCAGATTCGGGTAAGCCTCTGCAACTTCCTTCATAAAGCTTTCAATTCCACCACCATTGATGATAAACACATCCGCCGTACTGAGTAACTTCATATCTTCCGGTGTCAGCTGGAAATCATGCAGGCAGCCGGTCTGTGGCTCACTTAAATTTTCCAGACGCACTCCGTCTGCATCCCCGATTACATTCTCAGCCGCAATATACATTGGATAAAAGGAAGTCACAACCGTCAGTTCCTGTCCATCCGTCTGTTCCTGTGTCTGGCTGACGTACCATCCGGTCAGTCCCATTCCTGCCACCAGAATGGCAAAAAGCATGATTGCAGTATACAAATACTTTTTCTTCATTCTACTTTTTTTTCACTTTCTTTTTCTGTTCTTTTCGAAGTGTCTTTTTGGCTACCGGGCGGTCTGTCTTTTTCCAGCGCTCTTTTTTCTTCGGTTCCTGCGGTGCCGGCTGCTTTTGTTTTGCCTCTCTTTTGGCATTTTCCGCCTCGATGTACCCTTGCGGAAGTTCAATAACGGATTCTACAATCTGCCAGATTTCTTCCCGGCCCTGTTTTGACTCCGCAGAAAACGGAATGACGATCGTTCCCGGCTCTACTTGCAGGATATCCTTTATCATTTGCACATGTTGCAGGATTTGCATCTTTTTTAATTTGTCCGATTTTGTTGCAATGATGATTGGCGCAAATCCCTGATGAACCATCCACTCATACATCATCTGATCATTTTCCGACGGTTCATGACGGATATCAATCAGAAGAAAAACTGCTTTCAGCCGTTTGGATGTATGCAGATAATTTTCGATCATCTGTCCCCATTTCGCCTTAATCTCAATATTTGCATTTGCGTATCCGTATCCCGGCAAGTCCACCAGATACATTGCCTCATTGACATTGTAAAAATTTATGGTCTGCGTTTTTCCCGGCTGGGAAGAAGTACGCGCAAGCGATTTCCGGTTCATCAGCGCATTGATCAGCGATGACTTTCCCACATTGGATTTTCCGGCAAAAGCCACTTCATCCAATAGGTTGTCCGGAATCGCACTTGTAATTCCACAAACTGTCTCCAAATTCACATTTTTGATAATCATATTTATTCTCCTGCAAAAAGAATTTGGGCTGCATTATACAAATGCAGCCTTAATTACCTGATCCATATGTTCTACCGGTATGATCTCCATATCTCCAACGATCTCTTCCGAAATTTCGGCAAGATCCTGTTCATTCTCTTTTGGAATACAGACCGTCTTCATTCCGGCATTCTTTGCCGCAAGCAATTTCTCTTTTAATCCGCCAATCGGAAGTACACGTCCGCGCAGTGTAATTTCCCCTGTCATGGCAACATCTGCCCGTACCGGCTTCCCGGTGACCGCAGAAAGAATTGCGGTTGCCATGGTAATTCCGGCAGACGGTCCGTCTTTTGGAACCGCACCTTCCGGAACATGGATATGGATGTCATGTTTCTGGAAAAATTCCGGATCAATATGGTAATCTTCACTGATGGACCGAATATAACTGATTCCGGTCTGTGCAGACTCTTTCATGACGTCTCCGAGTTTTCCCGTCAACACCACACTGCCCTTGCCCGGCATCAGATTCACCTCAATCTCTAAAGTTACACCACCAACACTGGTCCATGCCAGACCGCGCACAATGCCTACTTCATTCTTTTTGTTTTTCTTCTCCGGACGATATTTCGGTTTTCCGAGAAAATCTTCCAGATTTGTGCCGGTTACACGAATCATTTTCTCATCGCCCTCGTAGATTCTGCGGGCTGCTTTGCGGCAGATTTCTCCGATCTGCCGTTCGAGAGAACGTACACCTGCTTCTCTGGTATAAGAAGAAATCACCATTCGCAGCGCTTTGTCCGTAATCTTTAGTTTGTCATCTGCAACTCCGTTTTTTTCAAACTGTTTCGCCAGCAGATGATCCTTTGCAATATGGAACTTTTCGTTTTCCGTATAACTGCTGACTTCTATAATTTCCATACGATCCAGAAGCGGTCCCGGAATATCCTGCATGGAATTGGCACTTGCAATAAACAGTACCTCAGACAGATCCACCGGAAGCTCTACATAGTGATCCCGGAATTTATGATTCTGTTCCGAGTCAAGCACTTCCAGCATGGCAGAAGCTGTATCTCCCTTATAATCGCTGCTCATCTTGTCAATTTCATCCAGCAGCATCAGTGGATTTTTGACTCCCGCCATCCGCAGTCCATTGACGATTCTTCCCGGCATTGCTCCCACATAGGTTCTGCGGTGTCCGCGGATCTCCGCTTCATCCCGCACACCTCCGAGTGAAATACGAACATATTTTTTATCCAGCGCACGGGCAATCGAACGCGCAATGCTGGTTTTTCCAGTTCCCGGAGGCCCCACCAGACAAATAATCGGGCTCTCTCCCTTTCCGGTCAGATTACGGACTGCAAGAAATTCCAGAATACGTTCCTTTACCTTTTCGAGACCGTAATGATCCTCATCCAGAATCTTCTGCGCATGCTTTAAGTCTTTGTTATCCTCCGATACTGCATCCCACGGAAGTTCCAGTAAGGTTTCGATATAACCACGGCTTACCGTACTCTCGGATGAATTTCCTGAAATTCCCTGAAAACGCTCAATCTCCTTATGAATTCTTGCTTTCACTTCCCCGGAAGCCTGAAGTTCCTGCAGTTTCTTTTCATACTCCTGTGCATCGGTTTCTGTATTGGATTCTCCCAGCTCTTCCCGGATTACCTGCATCTGCTCCCGAAGCAGGTAATCTTTCTGGTTTTTATCCACATGTTCCTGCACTTTTTTCTGGAAATCACGCTTTAAAGCCAGAATCTCTGTCTCCTGCAGCAAAGAAGAAAGCACCGCCTCATAACGTGCTGTCAGCGTGACAGCCTCTAACAGTTTCTGTTTCTTTTTATAACTGATTACAAGGCTGTTTCCCACATAATCAAGAAGTTTTAAAAGATCCGTCTCTTCCTGAACCTGGCGCATCACATCCTGCCCGATTTTGCCATGTACTCTTGCATATTTTGCAAACGTTTCCTGCACACTCAAAAGCATTGCAGACTTTGCCTGCTCCGGAAGCTGTTCATCGTCTTCCTGATCATACACGATCACACGCGCTTGCATATAATCGGCTGTCTGTGTATATTCATATATCTCTGCGCGCCCGATTCCTTCGATCAGTACACGCATAATATTTTTCTGTAATTTTACGACCTGACGAACCACAGCCAGAAGCCCCACTTCATACAGATCTTCTCCCTGAGGATCTTCTTTCTCTGTATCTTTTTGTGTGACGATAAAAAGCTTCTGGTCTCCTTTCATGGCTTCCTCGACAGCACGCAGGGATTTGTCCCTGCTGATATCAAAATGAGCCACCATGCCCGGCAAAATCGTCATTCCCCGCAGTGCCACTGCCGGAATTGTCAATATTTTATCTTCCACTTGTATCTGCTCCTATATTTCCAGACGCATCCGGTCTTTTTATGAAGCAAGTTCTTCTTTTACTTCTTTCTTCGGGTCCTGCTCAATTCCAAGAATCTCTTCTCCATCTAAAGCAAGATTGTTTTCCACCATCTTTTTATCTACCACACACTTGCTGATGGAATCATCCGATGGGACACGATACATCAGATCCAGCATTACCGCTTCCATGATGGCACGCAGTCCACGCGCTCCGGTTTTGCGCTCTAATGCCTTATCTGCAATTGCTTCGATTGCGCTGTCCTCAAATTCCAGTCCTACCCCATCCAGTTCCAGAAGTCTGGTATACTGTTTGATCAGAGAATTCTTTGGCTCTTTTAAAATACGGATCAATGCGTCGCGATCCAGCGAATCTAAAGATACGGTAATCGGCACACGTCCGATAAACTCCGGAATCAGTCCAAACTTCACAAAATCCTGTGGCAGTGCACGCTTAAATGCATCCCCCACATTGATGTCAGACTTTGACTTCACCTCTGCATTAAATCCGATCGCAGAAGCGTCCATACGTGCCTCTACAATTTTCTCCAGACCATCAAATGCTCCGCCGCAAATAAACAGAATATTTGTTGTATCAATCGGAATCAGTTCCTGCTGCGGATGTTTACGTCCTCCCTGTGGCGGAACCGATGCAACCGTTCCTTCCAGAATCTTAAGTAATGCCTGCTGAACACCCTCTCCGGATACGTCTCTCGTGATGGATACATTCTCCGATTTCTTTGTGATCTTATCGATCTCGTCAATATAGATAATGCCGTGCTGTGCACGCTCCACATCATAATCTGCAGCCTGAATCAGCTTCAAAAGAATGTTCTCTACATCCTCTCCCACATAACCGGCCTCTGTCAGTGTCGTGGCATCTGCAATTGCAAACGGTACATTAAGTACACGGGCAAGTGTCTGCGCCAGAAGCGTCTTTCCGGAACCGGTCGGTCCCAGCATCAGAATATTGCTTTTCTGAAGTTCCACATCATTTTCCTGATCTGCAAGCACTCTCTTATAATGATTGTATACCGCAACCGAAAGTACCTTTTTTGCCTGATCCTGCCCGATTACATAATCGTCCAGAAACGCCTTCATTTCTTCCGGTTTAATCAGATTGATTTCTTCCTTTGCAGAAGCCGGAGCTTTTTCTTCCAGATTCTCTTCCTCAATGATCTCTGCGCAGATATCTACACACTCATCACAGATAAATGCACCATTTGGACCTGAAATCATTCTTCCGACCTGATCCTGTGTTTTTCCGCAAAAAGAGCAGCGGATTTTGCCATCATTCTTTCCTGCCATAATTTATTTACTCCTATAAATGAAAAATACCTCCGGCAATGACCGGAGGTTTCCACATAACTATCTATTCGTGATCACTCCATCGATCAAGCCGTAATCTGCAGCTTCCTGCGCGGACATATAATTGTCACGTTCCGTATCTGCTGCAATTGTCTCATATGGCTTACCGGTGTTTGCAGCAAGAATTTCATTCAAACGTTTCTTTGTCTTTAAAATATTCTCTGCCGCAATCTGAATCTCTGTTGCCTGTCCTTTTGCACCACCGGAAGGCTGATGAATCATGATTTCTGAATTAGGGAGTGCAAAACGTTTTCCCTTTGTACCACCAGCCAGAAGAAACGCACCCATGCTGGCTGCCAGTCCGATACAGATGGTTGATACATCACATTTGATATACTGCATGGTGTCATAAATTGCCATACCGGCAGTAACCATTCCACCCGGAGAATTGATATATAACTGAATATCCTTGTTCGGATCTTCCGATTCCAGAAACAGAAGCTGTGCAACAACAAGACTTGCGGTTGTCTCATTTACTTCTTCCCCTAAAAAGATAATTCTGTCTTTTAACAGACGGGAATAAATATCATAATTTCTCTCGCCCCTGCTGGTCTGTTCAATGACATAAGGTACTAAACTCATAGAAAAATCGCCTCCTATATTTATTACATGCATCCTGCGATGCACCTCAATGAACAAAAGACCGGTCTGGTATTCTCCCAGACCAGTCCTTCTCTGTCGTAGTTTTCAATATTAAGCCTCTGCTTCTGCCTCAGCTTCTTTTTCTTTCTTTGTCTTAGCCTTTGCTCTTTCTTTGATGTTGTCCATGATCAGTTCAACTGCCTTTGTGATGGCAAGTTCTCTCTTCATGGATTCTTTCTCGCCTTCGCCCATGTACTCTTTGAGCTTATCAGCTTCCATACCGTAATTCTTTGCCATCTTCTCGATCTCTGCATCTACATCTGCATCAGATACTTCGATGTTTTCTTCCTTAGCGATCTGCTCTAATACGAGACTGCTCTGGATACGGGTAAGAGCTTCCGGACGAACCTGCTCCTTTAATCCGTCTACGGTAAGACCGGAGAACTGTAAGTACTGATCCATGGAAAGACCGCTCTGTGCGATTCTCTGAGCGAATTCCTCGATCATTGTCTCACACTGTGTATCGATCATTGCCTCCGGAATCTCCATCTTTGACTTGTCAATGATCTTCTGGATGGCTTCGTCTTCTTTTGTACGCTTTGCTTCATCCTGTTTCTTCTTCTCCAAGTCTTTCTTTAAGCTTTCCTTGTACTCAGCTAATGTATCAAACTCAGATACATCCTTTGCGAACTCATCATCAAGCTCCGGAAGTTCCTTTGCTTTGATCTCGTTGATCTTAACCTTGAATGTAGCCGGCTTTCCTGCCAGATCAGCAGCCTGATACTGCTCCGGGAAAGTAACATTTACATCTACTTCATCGCCAACATTCTTTCCAACCAGCTGATCCTCAAATGTATCAATAAAGGTGTGGGAACCGATCTCTAATGAATGATTTTCTCCCTTACCGCCCTCAAATGCAACACCGTCTACAAATCCTTCAAAATCGATCACAGCGGTATCTCCCTGTGCAACTGGTCTGTCTGTTACATTGATGGTTCTTGCATTGTTATTGCGTTCTTTTTCCAGAGCTTCGTCTACTTCTTCATCGGATACAGAAGTATCGATCTTTGTAACGGTCACTCCCATGTATTTGCCAAGTGTAACTTCAGGCTTTACAGCAACTTCAGCCGTGAAAATAAAAGGCTTGCCCTTTTCAATCTGTACAACGTCAACGGTCGGACGTGACACAATATCAATTCCGCTTTCGTCAACAGCTGCTGCATAATTCTGCTGCATCAGAGCGTTTGCTGCATCCTCATAGAATACGTCAACTCCATACATCTTCTCGATCATGGCTCTCGGAACTTTTCCTTTACGGAATCCCGGAACACTGATCTGCTTCTTCTGCTTCTGGTAAGCTGACTCAAGTGCTTTCTCCAGATCCTCTGCTGAAACCTCGATGGTAAGTTTCGCCATATTCTTCTCTAAATTTTCAACCTGTACACTCATCTTAATTGTTTCCTCCTTATATATATCAATTCCATGTACGATCTATTTTTCCGTGATGGTACAAACAGGCATACTACGACCACCACAGTCATTTAAGCATTATAGCATACGAAATACATATTTGCCAAGTGTTTTTTTATTTCCTATAATAAAAACAGCGTATGGCCTGTAAAAAGCCATACGCTGTTTTGTTTTCCGGCAGAAAGTCCTTATTTCATCTGTTCTTCCTGCTTCATGATCATCTTCTTGACCATTTCTCCACCAATAGAACCTGCCTGTTTGGAAGTCAGATCCCCATTGTATCCATCTTTTAAAGGTACTCCAAGCTCGCTTGCAACCTCTTCCTTAAAACGCTTCATTGCGTCCTTTGCCTCCGGTACTGCCATACGGTTTGTACCGCTTGATGAATTGTTGTTACCTGCCATAGTTCTTCACCTCCTGTATTTTATATGCCTGCATAAAAAAAGCCGGCCTGCACACAAGAAGGCAGGTCGGCTTTTGGGGTCAACTTGCTGTTCTCATGTGCCTGAGTATAGTGTGACCAGAACCAGAGGAATTATGAGAACAAAAAGCTGACAATTTCTGGAACCTGTTTATGCGTATACAAGTCCGGCTTTTACATGTTCTATGGTTGCATCATCGGTAAAATAACGGGCAACTGCAAGACCAAACGGTACGGCAGTTCCCATGCCGCGGCTTGTAATCACATTTCCATCACATACTACCGGGGAAAAGAATACTTCTGCTCCGGTCAGTTTTTCTTCAAATCCCGGATGACACGCAGCTTTCTTCCCATTTAAAATTCCGGCCTGTCCCAGCACACTCGGTGCTGCACAGATTGCCGCAACAAGTTTTCCTTCTTTTGCAAACTCACGGATCACCTGACTGACCGTATCATCTTCTCCCAGATGAACCGTTCCCGGCATACCGCCCGGCAGAATGATCCCGTCATAAGCGGAAAAGTCAGCCTCCTCTTTTGTCGTGTCTGTCATAAATGTCACATTGCGGGAACTGGTCACCTGCTTTGTTCCGTTGATGGAAATCATGTCAATTTCAAGTTTTGCACGGCGCACAATATCCACAACCGTCAGTGCTTCTACTTCTTCACATCCGTCTGCAATAAAAATTCCAAGTCTGCTCATATTTATCATTCTCCTTTTCGGTAATTGCTATGATCTATTGTAGCAATTTCTTACAAAAACGACAAGCACACAATCGGAGGATTTCCATTTGACTCACCTGCCATTTTTGTATTATACTTTCGATAGTTTATGAGGAGGGAATATCATGACTTTAGATTATTACCGCATTTTCTATTATGTTGCCCGTTATAAAAGCTTTTCCAACGCGGCAGAAATGCTCGGAAGTAACCAGCCCAACATCACCCGCTGTATGAATATTCTGGAAAATGAGCTTGACTGCAAACTGCTGATCCGTTCTCACAAAGGGATTCAGCTGACAACCGAGGGCGAGCACCTGTTCCGCCACGTTGCCATTGCAATTGAACAGCTCACCTATGGAGAAAAAGAAATTATCAAAAACAAGAGCCTCGAAAGCGGGCAGATCAATATCGGCATCAGCGAAACCGCCATGCGTCTGTACCTTTTAGACAAACTGCAGGAATTTCATAAAGATTATCCACATGTCCGTCTGAAAATTTCCAATCATTCCACCCCGCAGGCCATTGATGCCTTAGAAAAAGGACTTGTTGATATCGCCATGGTCACCTCTCCTTTGGAAATCCGAAAGCCTCTGCGAAAAACCGCACTTCGCAGCTATCACGACATTCTGATCGGAGGAAGTGCCTATAAAACAACTGCAAGCCGCAAACGCAGTTTAAAGGAACTTGCGGATTTTTCCTTTGTTTCCCTTTCTGCCGGCACCGGAACCAATGATCTGTATGTCCGGTTTTTCTACGAAAACCACCTTCGGTTTTCTCCGGATATGGAAGTTGCTACCACAGACCAGATTCTTCCGATGGTCCGCTGTAATCTTGGCATCGGATTCTGTCCGGAAGGCATTGCAAGACCGGCCATTAAGCACAAAGAGGTTTTCGAGATCGAACTCGAAGAAGAAATTCCGGAGCGCCAGATCACCATTGTGGAAGACAGTGGAAAACCGCAGAGCATTGCCGTACAGAAACTGCTGACTTATTTTAAATAAAGGAAAATCATATGGAAATCGAACGAAAATATCTTGTAAAAACATTACCGGATCATCTGGATCAGTATGAAAGTAAAAAAATAGCACAGGGTTACCTGTGCACTGAACCGGTCGTACGCATCCGCCGCTCCAACAACGATTATTATCTCACCTACAAGGGCGATGGGCTTATGGTGCGGGAAGAATACAATCTTCCTCTCACCAAAGAGTCCTACGGGCACCTGCTTCCGAAAATTGACGGGCTTTTAATTGCCAAAACCCGCTATCTGATTCCTTTAAACGAGCATCTGACCGCAGAACTCGATATCTTTGAAAAAGACCTCGCTCCGCTGACTCTGGTGGAAGTGGAATTTGATTCGGTCGAAGAAGCTGAGCAATTCACCGCCCCGGACTGGTTTGGAGAAGACGTGACAAATTCCGGAAAATATCACAACAGCTATTTAAGCCGGCACGGACTGCGTTAATCAACGCAGCCGGTTGGCAAATTCATACTGTTGTCTGGTCCGGATCACATACCTTAAATCATCATATCTCTTATCCAGATCTCCCTCCGGAATCACCGTATCCATCACAACCGCCATCGTATCGATCATACTGTCTGTAATAACATCCCTCATGGACGTCAGAATATTATATTTTTCCTCAAAACTGTCTGACTCCAGAAACTCCATGAGTTTCGGTTCCACCTCCGGTTGTGTCTGGTCCGGCGTCACGGCATTTTCCGCTGTTGCTTTCTGCATAACAGGCTGCGCCGTCTCTGCCTTTGGTTCTGCGTTTTTCCCGGTTTCTTCCATCGACTCATCCACACGCTCAAACCGGTATTTCTGATGTACATCCGGATACCTGACATGATCCACTTCACTCACAAACATGGAAAGCGGTCTTGCATACACGCCAAAACTTCCATATAACGCCTGATAAATCACCAGTTCCTCTCCCGTTTCGGAATGTTTTGCAATGGTAATCACCTGATATAGTTTATTTTTAAAGTGCCGGTATTTTTCTCCCGGCAATGGTCTGCGTTCCATAGGAATCCTCCTGTTTCTTTATTCTTCCATCATCTGTTCTAAAATATGTTCCGGATGTGCACCAAAAAAGATCTGCAGCGTTTCATATTTTTTTCTGCTGCCACGGTCTGTTGCAGTTTCATATGTATGTTTCTGCTCTCCGGCACCGGAAATACCTGATTCCAAAAGCTGCAGAATCGGTCGCCGGAACTCACATTCATATAAATACGTAATCTTCGACAGCTTCTCTGCCGGCGGCAGCTGCGCGAGTTCCTGATCCGATCCAAACTGATAATAAAATGTAAGTGCCGCAATCTCCGGTTCCTCTTTTTCCAGATTTTCCTTAAGAAGCGCGAGCAGATTTTCAATTTCACTCTGCAGCAGAAGTTTCTGATCCGGGGCATTCAACGCTTTCGTTCCCAGCCGCAGAATCGTATCGTACGTGGAATGAAACTCCTGATCTTCTTTGCTGACCAGAAATTCATGATCAAAACTGTTCTGCATCTGACGAAGATCTTTTAAAAGTCTGCCGAATTCCTTTCCGTCTACCGATTGCGCAGTGGTAAGCATATGTTCCATCAGCTGTGCATCTTCCTGCACACGCTTTGTCTGCTCTCTGCATCGCCGGTAGCGATCCTCCTGCTCACTTTTCTTCTTTTTCAGCTTGTCATACATTTTCTGCCAGCTGCGAAATGCCCCCATATCACAATCCACTGCTGCCAGTGCAGATTTTACATTTTCAACAAAATCATTTCTCCCAAACATATTTTATCACCTTCGTTCAAACACTCTAACTGACATTATACCAAAATTAATGGAAATGTGTTACAATTATTACAAAATAATGAAACCGGGAGATACTATGTTAACCTCTGACGAAGTATTAAACTTAAATTATTACAAAAAAACGAGCTATACCGGCTGGATCAACGGCATGCGTTTTCTGATTAGACGAGAAGCCCCCGAGGAAGGGGACGCCTTTTTTCATGCATGGGTCTGGCCCGGTCCTCTTATCTTTTCCCTGACGGATGATTCCCTCAAAACGGATTTTACTGCGCCCTTTACAAACGAAGGCAAGCAGCAGGTCGTTGACTGGATTAACGCACAGTATGAGGATCATCCGGAAAAATGGTCACACGAGAAAAAAAATCTGTATTAACAAAACACAAAAACTCCGGGAGCCTTTCCCGGAGTTTTCATGTTTCTCATCGCGGTTGTATCCGGATGATTTTATTTGTCTTTTGTTGCATACATAAAGTACTTCATACCATAGATGGTAGAGTAAATGCCCTTAATATTTGACTTTAACATATAAATATCATTGTAGTAGTAAATCGGCATTACTGCACCGGTATCCATCAGCATATCCTCTGCCTGATGCATCAGATCCACACGCTTGGAGAAATCAGAGGTTGTACGGATCTCTTTGATCAGCTTGTTATAATCTGTCCAGTCCGGTGCAGAATCGGAAGGCTTATCTCCCTTTCCAAGCTGCATATCATTGTTACCAGAATCCGTTGTAAAGAGTTCTAACATATTGATCGGATCGTTGTAATCTGCCAGCCATCCCTCACGGGCGATGGTAAAGTTGCCAGACTTACGGTCTTCAAGAAATACATTCCAGTCTTCCGACTTAATCTCCATATTGATCCCCAGCAGTGCGAAATCCTGCTGCAGGGACTCCCCAACTGCAATATGCGTACTGTCATCGTTGGTCAGGAACGTCATGGAAATTGCCGGATCACACTTGTATGAACCATCTCCGTTATCCGTAAATGTATAACCGGCACTTTCCAGCAGCTTCTTTGCTTCCTCTACCTGGTCTGTACCTGTCTTGTCTGCATCATAGTAGCTTGTATCATCGGTCTTGAATACTCCGCCGTTACCGTCTGACATACCTGCCGGTACGAAAGAATCTGCAACAATCTGTCCGGTCTGTCCTACATTCTCCACAATAAACTCACGATCAATCAGCAGGTTCATTGCTTTACGCATAGATGCTGCCTGCTCTACAGTCTTTCCGTCAAAAATCGGGTCGTTTACGTTAAAACCAACATAATAAGTTCCAAGGTTTGGAATGATATGGAAATCAGAGTTCTTTCCATTTAGTGTTGAAATCTCATCGTTTGGAACAGTATCTACAAAGTCAAGGTCTCCACTATTGTATGCTGCATAGGTTGCAGTATCATCTGCACTCAGCATGATGTGGATCTCATCCATAGTTACATTGTCTGCATCGTAATACTTCGGGTTTTTTACATAAACCATGCTCTCGTTGTGCTTCCATGATTTTAATGTATAAGCACCGTTTGATACAAAGCCAGCCTCCTGACACCACTTACCCGGATTCTTTCCATTAGGATCCGCTTTTTCCACATCCTTCTGGTATACCGGGAAATAAGTAGGAAATGCCATCAGGTCATTGAAATACGGGCATGGATTGGTCAGTGTAATTTTTAACGTATAATCATCAGTTGCCTCTACAGCAAGTGAGCCGTCATCATTTCTTGCAATAATATCAAACAGATACGCATAATCAGCTGCTGTTTTTTCATCTGCGGCACGGTTCCAGCTGTATACGAAGTCGTTTGCTGTTACCTCTTCCCCGTTGCTCCACTGGGATTTTATCATCTTTACCGTATAAACAGTTTCATCATCGGATACTTCCGGCATATCAGATGCCAGCTGTGGAATCAGCTTGCCGTCCTTGTCGTAGGTATAAAGACCCGCAAAAGAATTCACGATCATACATCCACCATCTACGGCAGAGTTCAGTGCCGGATCGATGGTTTGTGGCTCGGAAGCAAGGTTAATGCTTATCTGGTTGTCCGGTGTTTTACTTACACTGGAAGCCATTGCTTCGGTTCCGTCCGTCTTTGCAGAGTTTCCTTTTGATGAACCACATGCAGCTACGCTAAGAGCCATTGCAGCAACCAGCATGATTGATACAAGTTTCTTCTTCATAATTGTTCCTCCTGAAAATTATTTATATGTTTCACCCTTGCGGGAAAAAACCTTATTTATTCCAGCATGCAACCATATGACCATTCCCCCTGTCGGTCAGCTGCGGCATCTCCTGACCGCATTTTTCCGTTGCATACTTACATCTTGTACGGAATGGACATCCGGTTGGCATTTTCAGCGGACTCGGAACATCCCCCTCCAGCACGATTCTATGACTTTTTCTTGCTGTCTCCGGATCCGGAATCGGAACTGCGGACAGCAGACTCAGTGTATATGGATGTATCGGATTTGCATTTAACTCATCTGCATCCGCAATTTCCATCATCTTTCCCAGATACATAACTGCAATCCGGTCGGAAATATGATGTACAACCAGCAGGTCATGTGCGATAAACAGATAGGCAACTCCAAGTTTTTCCTGTAATTCCTCAAACATATTGACAACCTGTGCCTGAATGGAAACATCCAGTGCAGATACCGCCTCATCACAGACGATAAATTTCGGATTTACCGCAAGTGCACGGGCAATTCCGATACGCTGGCGCTGTCCACCGGAAAACTCATGCGCATAACGCATGGCATGCTCTGCATTCAGACCGACCAGCTCCATCAGATCGAGAATCTTTTCACGACGCTCTTTTCTATTTCTGTAGAGTTTATGCACATCCAAAGGTTCCCCGATAATATCTTCCACCGTCATACGTGGATTTAATGAGGAATACGGGTCTTGGAATACCATCTGCATTTCCTTGCGGTACGGCATCATATTGACATCTACTTTTTTGCCCATAACCGGCTTTCCGTTTGCATCAACGATCATTTTTCCGTTTTCGCCATACTGTTCTCCACTGTCAAAGAGAACGTTTCCGTCAAACGTAATCTTACCTGCCGTTGGCTGGTACAACCGAAGCAGTGTCCGCCCTACCGTTGTCTTTCCACAACCGGACTCGCCAACCAGACCAAGTGTTTCTCCCGGGCGGATGGCAAAGGAAATATCGTCCACTGCTTTCAGCGGAATGGTGCTAAAACCCTGATGCACCGGAAAATACTGCTTCAAATGTTCTACTTCCAGCAGATAATCATTGTTTTTCTTTTCACTGCTCATTGCTGCCGCCCTCCTGTGCTTCATAAATTTCTTTTACATTCATCCAGCAGCTCGCCAGATGGTCTTCGCCCACACGAAACTCCGCCGGCTGCTGTTTTAAACAGATCTTCATTGCCGACTCACAACGCGGACAAAACGCACAGCCCTCCGGCATCTGGAGCAGGTTGATCGGAGTTCCGCCGATTGGGATGAGTTTTTCGTTCATATTGTCTGCCTTTGGGATGGAGCGGAGCAGTCCTTTGGTGTACTCATGCGCCGGATGATAGAAAATGGCATCCGCTGTGCCCCGCTCACAGACACGGCCACCGTACATGACAATAATCTCATCACACATACTTGCAATAACACCCAGATCATGGGTTACCATGATGATCGCCATACCAAGCTTCTTCTGCAGATCCTGCATCAGTTCAAGGATCTGTGCCTGAATGGTCACATCAAGTGCCGTGGTCGGCTCGTCTGCGATCAAAATATCCGGTTCACAGACCAGTGCCATGGCAATCATCACACGCTGGCGCATACCACCGGATAACTCATGCGGATACTGTTTCAGACGACTTTCCGGCTCATTGACACCAACCAGTGTTAACATTTCAATGGCGCGCTCACGCGCCTGTTTTTTATCCTTGTCTGTGTGGAGCAGAATTGCCTCCATCAACTGATTTCCAATCGTAAATACCGGATTCAGGCTTGTCATCGGATCCTGGAAAATGATCGAGCACTTTTCCCCTCGGAACTTCTGCATCTGCTTTTCGTTCCACTTGGAAATATCCTCGCCGTGATAAAGTACCTCTCCTCCGGTAATTTTTCCGGTTTCCGCAAGAATCTGCATGATCGAATAAGAAGTAACGGATTTACCGGAACCGGACTCTCCTACAATTCCCAGTGTCTTTCCCGGTTCCAGATTAAAGGAGACACCATTTACCGCACGAACTTCCCCAGCATCCGTAGCAAAGCTGGTATGAAGATCTTTTACCTGTAATATATATTTATTTTCTTCACTCATTTGCTTATCTCCTTAATTCAGTTTTGAATCAAATGCATCTCTCAATCCATCGCCCAGAAGGTTCAGCGCAAGTACGATCAGACAGATCAGCACTGCCGGAATTACCAGACGGTACGGATACGACTGCATTGCTGAACGCGCATCGTTTGCCAGACTTCCCAGGGAAGTCAGCGGTGCACTTACCCCAAGGCCAAGGAAACTTAAGTAGCTCTCGGTAAAGATGGCACTCGGCACCTGCAATGCGGTCGTGATAATGATAACAGATAAACAGTTTGGCAGAATATGACGGGTCAGGATGCGGCTGTTTCTGGTACCGATACAGCGTGCTGCCAGTACATATTCATTGTTTTTAATTGTAAGAATCTGTCCACGGATCAGACGCGCCATACTTACCCAGTAAAGCAATCCAAACACAATAAACATGGAGATCATATTGGTTCCGAGTTTTTCAAACATGGTTCCCTCAATCAGTGGCTTTAACCGTTCCTGAAACACAACCGAAAGCAGAATGATAATGAGCATATCCGGCAAGGAATACACAATATCCACGATACGCATCATGATCAGATCCACTTTTCCACCAAAATATCCCGCAACCGAACCATAAACCAGTCCAATGATAAGTACCATGATTGCAGCGATCACACCAACCGAAAGGCTGACTCTCGTACCGTAAATAACACGGATAAAGTAATCACGGCTTAAGTTATCGGTTCCAAAAATATGCGGAAACAGTTTCTCACCGGTACGATCCATGTACTGCTGCTCTAATTTCGAGTACTCAAACGGTGCCATATTGGCTGCGGTCTTGTCACGCTTGCCGTCCACTGTAATGATATCCGAATAGCTGTATGGTACAAAAAACGGTGCAATAATGATCAGTGCCAGAATCAGAACCAGAATCACAATACTTCCCATTGCCAGCGGATTCTTTTTCAGACGTTTCATGCCATCTTTAAAAAATGTCGTTGACTCGCCCATGACATCCTGCTGCTTCTTCTCTTCTTCCGTTGCCTTTATAAAATCGCCCTTATTAAATTTACTTAAATCAATCTGTGCGGACAGTATCTGCCGCTTTTTTAATTCTTCATTTCCCTGCATTATTCTAAGTTCCTTCCTCCATCATTATTCAAATGTGATTCTTGGATCAATCAGTTTATATGCAATATCTGTAAGAAGATTTGCAACTACCATCAGAACCGCAAGGAAAATCGTGATTGCCATAATCATAGTGTAATCACGGTTGACAATGCTTGTTACGAATTCGGTTCCAAGACCACCAATGGTAAATATGTTCTCCACAACCATGGAACCTGTCAGAATATAGGCAACCATAGGACCAACATATGTTACAACCGGAATCAGGGCATTTTTCAGCGCATGCTTAAAAATAACTTTGAGCCGGTGCACACCCTTTGCCCTTGCAGTACGGATATAATCCTGATTTAGCGCATCCAGCATACTTGTCTTTGTCAGACGCGTAATATATGCCATCGGATATGCCGCCAGTGCAATGATTGGGAGCAGATAATTCGGATTGCTCGAAGACCATACCGGAATCCATCCGAGTTTTAAACAAAATACAAGTAAAAGCAGCGTTGCCAGTACAAAAGACGGCATTGCCGTACCCAGTGTCGTGAAAAATACGATCAGACGATCCGGCAGTTTATTTCTTGTAAGTGCTGCGATACTGCCCAGTATCACACCGATGATAATGGCAACAATTGCCGCAACTCCACCTAATTTTGCAGATACTGCAAACTTTCTGGAAATCTCTGTTCCGATATTTCTTCCACTGTGAAGTGAAACTCCCCAGTCGCCATGCAGCAGATTGTTCATATACAATACATACTGTTCCGGAACCGGCTTGTCCAGATTGTACCTTTCCTCCAATACCTGCTGTGCTTCCTTGCTGGTCGCTTTCTCCTTATTAAACGGTCCACCAGGAATCAGGTTCATTACGAAAAACGTAATGGCACTTACAATGAGTATTGATAATATCGCTAACAATACACGTTTTACTAGATATTTACTCATGTTCTTCTCTCCTACCTCTTATTGAGTATTTAGTAATTTCATCGTATTATCTCATTGCCTCATTAGCTCTGTAGCACGTTAAAGTGTTCCAAAAAAAAAGCACGTAAACATGCCCCCTTTGACATTATTTGCGTACCAATTTACCTCAATGGATCATACAAATGATAATTTGTATTATACCTTCATAAAATATTTTGTCAATATACAAAAAATGGGTATTGTATGCTTTGTACCTTATTTGTTACGGTTTGCAGGGCAATCTGTGAACTGTAACCCCTATTTATAATACTGTCTTCTTGTCAATAAAACAAAAAAGATGTCCGGTCATACCGGACATCCTGTAGGATATGGGCTTAAGTGGACTCGAACCACCGACCTCACGCTTATCAGGCGTGCGCTCTAACCGGCTGAGCTATAAGCCCTTGTGCAAAACACGTAATATACGATACAATATTTTTTTCTATTCGTCAAGTAGTTTTCCCATAATTTTGTCATTTTTTTAAGCAAAAAGTAATTGACATCTGCACACAATGTCGTTATAGTTAGTAAAGTATCTTCTATAATAAAAGATACAAAAACTACATAAACTTGCGGGCATGGCGGAATTGGCAGACGCGCTAGATTTAGGTTCTAGTGGGAGACCGTGCAGGTTCAAGTCCTGTTGCCCGCACGAAAAGAGACTATCCTTACTGTTAGTCTCTTTCTTTGACTACAATTACAAATGAATAAGAGGTAAAGGAGATTTTACTATGAGAAAAGACATGACGATCGGAAATCCAATGAAGATCATTCTTCTTTTTTCCCTTCCGGTTCTGCTTGGAAATCTGTTCCAGCAGTTCTACAACATGGTAGACACCGTGATCGTAGGCCAGTATCTTGGGGAGGATGCACTGGCCGCCGTTGGTTCTACGGGCTGCCTGATGTTTCTGGTTCTCGGTTTCGCCAACGGAATTGCTCAGGGATTCGGTGTCATGGTATCCCATGCATTCGGTGCCAAAGACATGAAACTTCTCCGTCATTGCGTAGCACTTTCACTGCTTTTAACGGTTGTAATTTCCATGATTCTGACCGTTCCTACGGTTGCGTTTTCCCGCCAGCTGCTTCTGTGGCTGAATACTCCGGAAAATATCCTCACACTGGCAAACCGGTACATCCGGGTCATCTTTGCCGGTATCTTTGCTACCATGGCATATAACGTAGCATCCGGTATTTTACGTGGGATCGGTGACAGCCGGACACCACTTTATTTTTTGATCCTGTCCAGCGGTCTCAATATTTTTCTGGACATCTTCCTTATTGTTGTGGTAAAACTCGGCACTGCCGGTGCCGCTTATGCCACCGTTATCTCGCAGGCGGTTTCCGCAGTTTTATGTTTCATTGTCATGTTCCGCAAATATGACATCCTGCGGACCACACGCGAAGATTATTACTGTGATTTTCATGAGATCCGCCGGATGCTGTCTGTGGGAATTCCGATGGCTTTAAACTATTCCATCACAGCAATCGGAACCATGATCCTGCAAAGTGCCGTCAACGTGTTTGGTTCCAGCGTGGTAGCTGCTTTTACTGCTGCTTCCAAAGTCAGCAACATCGCCACCCAGACCATGCCGACACTCGGTACAGCCATGGCCACCTACTGCGGACAGAATCTCGGTGCTGGAAAACATGACCGCATTTTCCGCGGTATGAAAGATGCATTTTATTTATGTTTCTTTGCAGCCGGAGCCGCCGCACTGCTCTGCTGCCTTGCCGGACCTACGATGGTCGGATGGTTCATCCACAACCCATCTGAACAGACACTGCACGCAGCAATGCAGTATCTGCACATTGCAAGTATTTTTATGCTGCCTCTGGCATGGATCTTTGTATACCGTAATGGTCTGCAGGGCTTAGACCGTGGTCTGGTTCCCATGCTCAGCGGTGTACTTGAACTGTTCAGCCGTTATGCGGTTATCCTGATCGCCACAAAGCCTTTTGGATACGTGGGTGTATGCAGTGCTGATGCTGCTGCCTGGCTGACAACCGGTATTTTACTGATTGTTACTTATATGATTTGGAAACATCGTGTCAAAAAACAGCTAAACGCAGAAAATGCCACCATGAACTGCATCAAATAACTATTCTTCCATATCGGAAAAAGGGAGCGTCACCGCTCCCTTTTTATTTTATCTCATAAGTTGTTCCGGTCAAAAGGTATGATTGATGATACCTTTTGGATTCTTTTATCATCTGATGTATCCACAATAACCGTTATCTGCGGAGTCCATTTCGCTGCAGTACATCACTACACGGTTTCCAGTTGTAACTGTTCCACAGCCTCGCGGATTTCCTGCGCATGTTCCTCAAATCTCCGCTCATTCTGTTTCATGATGACGATAAACTCTTCCCCTCCCCAGCGGACCAGAATCTCGTCCTCGCATAATCTGGACCTCACAGCTTCCGATACCGCAACTAATGCTTCATCTCCAGCCGAATGTCCATACATATCATTAATACGCTTAAACTTGTCCAGATCATACATTGCAATCGCAATATCCACAAACAACAGCCCATGTCCTATAGCCTCATATGGAAGTGGTGCTGCAATACCAAATGCCATAAAAATAAACAGTTCGTATACTTCTTAGCACAAAAAAAGACCTATAGCAAACCACTATAGATCTTTCAGTGAGACACGGGGGATTCGAACCCCCGACAACTTGATTAAAAGTCAAGTGCTCTACCAACTGAGCTAGTATCCCATAATTTAATTTTTAAGCAAGCTGGGCTAGTTGGATTCGAACCAACGAATGCAGGAATCAAAATCCTGTGCCTTACCGCTTGGCGATAGCCCAACAATGATAGTTGCTACCGCAACAGGGTGGATACAGGGATTCGAACCCTGGGCCTCCAGAGCCACAATCTGGCGCGCT